>OFRZ01000259.1_pt1 | contig 54392 bp, 57 predicted proteins | sample 1543181 | NCBI WGS metagenome assembly OFRZ01 (sample SAMN04209245, study PRJEB22552) | human gut metagenome | biome: gut; material: feces | host: Homo sapiens | place: USA: Oklahoma | reverse complement strand
CGTGACCGGTTGCGGGGATGACCTCGGTGTAGGTATGGCTCTTGTCGTTCTGGCAAGTGAAGGTCTTGACGCCATCCTCAGTGCAGGTAGCAGCCTTGGTGACAACGCCGTCATCGTAGTTATGACCAAGCGCGGCAATCTCCTCGGTCTTAGTCTCGGTGCAGCCATCGTTCAGGCACTTGTAGGTCTTCACGCCGGAAGCCTCACAGGTGGCGGGCGTGGTGACAGTACCATCATCCCACTTGTGACCCACAGCCGGGATGACCTCAGTCTTGGTCGCGCCGTCACGAGAGCAGGTAAAGGTCTTCTCGCCATCCTCAGTGCAGGTAGCAGCCTTGGTGACGACACCCTCGCCCCAATCATGGTCCAGAGCGTCCACGAAATCGCGGTTCTCTGTCAGCGTAGCGTCCTGGTCGCAGATGTAGACGGTGTAGCCCTGCTCAGTGCAGGTGGGAGCAACCGTATCACCCTTGTGCCAAGTCTTCTCCACCATCGGGATATCCTCGGTATAGGTATCACCGCAAGCAGAGCAGGTAAAGGTCTTGACGCCCTTCTCGTAGATGGTCGCTTCCTTGGTCACGACACCCTCATCATAGGTGTGCGGGGTCTTGTCGGTGAAATCACCCTTGTAAGTAAGACCCGGAACCTCATTGCACTCATAGATGGTATAGCCCTCGGAAGTGCAGGTGGGGGCAACGACCTGCAGGATGTGGTAGGTCTTGTCCAGAGAAGGAATCTCCTCAGTACGGGTCTCACCGCAATCCTTGCACTTGAAGGTCTTGATGCCGGTCTCGGTGTAGGTGGCAGCTTTCGTCACGGTGCCGTTATCCCAGCTATGACCCTTGGCGGCAACATAGTTGTCGCTGTAGTTCATGCCGCCCCACTCGTTGCAGATATGCTCATCATAGCCCTGCGTGGTGCAGGTGGCGTCATGATGGCGCACGGTGAAGGTGTAGACGGGCTGAGACTTCTTCTCGGCGGGAGTGGCAGCGGGAGTCACAGCAGCAGGCTTCTGGGCAGGAGTCTTGGTGCCGGTTGTGGTTTTATGGGTGTTGTAGACGGGAGCCTTGGCGGGACCATCCTTAGTAGAAACATTGTCGGGGTTCGTGTTCTGGCTGGCAGCGGGCTTCTCAGCCTTGTCGGAAGCAGCCTCAGACTCAGCGGTCTTGTTCTCGGTGCTGGCAGCATTGGAATCGGGCTTGCTCTCGGCTTCACTCTCAGCCTTGCTCTCGGACGCCGCCGCGCTGGTATCTTCCTTCTCGGCAGTGTCGGGGGTTTCGGACTGTGCGGTGCTTGCAGAATCGCTCAGGCTGGTGGAAGGAGCAGAAGAGGCAGCATCCTGATTCTTCTTGCCCTTACATCCGGTAACAGAGATTGCGACTGTAGCAGCCATGGCAACTGCAAGCACATTCTTCATCATAGACTTTTTGCGCATGATTTTACTTCTCCTTTTTACTGTGTGGGGTGAGTCCCCACATCAACGAAACGATGTGAAGAGCGGAGGACTTCTGATATTTCGTTTTCCCTGTCGCTCTATATGCATTATACCACATTTTTCCTTGAAAGTGTACTGAGTACAGCCATGATTAACGTAATGTTCACAAATCGCAACAGAATCCGAGAGGCTCCTATCGGAGAAAAAACGATTCTGGTACGATGAAAAGAAGCGCAAATATGTAAAAAGCAGCCGGGTACAGAGTGTATCCGACTGCTGATGGCGGATAGGGTAGGATTCGAACCCACGGACGCGGATGCATCTCTGGTTTTCAAGACCAGTTCCATAAACCACTCGGACACCTATCCAAGAATCAGAGAGTGTTAGCCGCAGAAATCTGCGTTGCCCGCCATCTACCGCGTGGAGGTCGCTCTCAAAAGATGGCTGACGAGACGAATTTGTCTCGCCCATGCCGCAGCCGTTTTCGCCACTCGGCATGATGTTTTCGGCTTGACGTAACCCTGTGTAAATGACCCTCAGGTGGGGGCGGTGCGGGCAGGATTATCGTCTTCGTGGTGTAGTTAAGGAGTACCGCACCAAATAAATGACCGTACTGCGCTTGTGTAACAGTACAATGCACGCCCAGAGACGATTTCCAAGATGGAGATGTGTCTGGTGGTGGAAGCAAAGGGATTCGAACCCTCGACCCCCTGCTTGCAAAGCAGGTGCTCTCCCAACTGAGCTATGCCCCCATGATGGCGGGAAAGACCCGCCAGTAATTACGCGTAATGAAGTTCGCCGTACTGTTTGACCTCGCGCTCCAGATGCAGCGGAATGGTCTTGTCGCTCTTCTGCGTGATATCCTCACGCGTCAGAAGGCGCTCATCGACGCCAGCTGCTTGCAGTACTTCGTACAGGTTCGAGGGGCCGGTGCCGTCGTAACCCGCAGTCAAGCCATTGACTTGCAAAGCGAAGCCGTGCAGATGCGGTGCCAGACCCGGTACAAAATCGAGTTCAACAACGACTTCGTTACTGTTCTCGTCCACGCGCTTGACCGAGAGAGCACGGATGTTCTGACTTCCGAAGGTCTCAATCAACTTCTTAGCCGCCGCTGCGGTTTCAATCGTTGATGTGCCTTCGACGTTGATAATTGCCTGCTCCATCGGAATCATCTCCTTCCTACTTAGAGTTGTCATGCGCTAAAGCAGATAACGCTCTGCCGTGCGGGGCTTTACGTTGCCCATTCGTGTTCGGTTCCGGCTACGACGACTTCCGTAAGGACTTAGCCAACCGTCAGCAAGTGCATGCCCCCGCTGACAGCTTCTTGGGCGGATTCTCAAAGAGCGCGTCACCCAATCGGACCGTGGAGCTTGATGGCAGACTCGAACTGCCGACCTGCGCGTTACGAATGCGCTGCTCTACCAACTGAGCTAACCAAGCACGGTAGGGTGTTTTATGCTGGTTATCACCCCTCAGCGAGGAAGCTAACCTCGCGTCCAGCACCATCCGGTAGCAACCCCGGAGGATTCTGCGCTGTATCCTCTCCGATGTTTTTCAGCACCATTCGCGACTGATGCCGAGACTTTCGGATACCTTCAGGTGCAGCACCTGTTTGCCGATTGATTTTTTGGCTGTCCGTGGGCATTCGACAGCGGACCACAATTGACGTACTCCCACCCCTCACGGAGTGGAATTCTATGCTGACGCAATGCAGTTGCAGGGTTTTCCAACAGCATGAAGCTGCCAGATACACTATCTTTCGATAGACCAGTGTACTTACTACCCAAAGCGAAGCTTAAAGGCAGGGCAAAAATGCCCGAAAAGCCAGCATAAAAAGTGTAGATATTCCCTTAACAAGGGTTTCACCTATCAAGTGTTGCCGAAAGCAGCACTTCAAGGCAATCAATAGGGCTACGTCGAAACCCTTTAAGTTGTTTTTATTATAAGTGCTTTAGAATCCTACGCTTGAAGGCAACCAATCGTGGCTGTTTTTCAAGCGTTCTTTTGTTTCGTCGTGCAGTCTCTTAAACTGCGGAAAATCTTTCTTGATGGTTTTCTTACTATAGGACTGAAGATTCTTTCTAAGATGCAATAAAAGGAATGCGGAATACAAATCCCGCTGAACAATGGTTCCGTCGGAAAGTTTTGCAAAACGCTGGGACAGTTTTTTCTTGGTATAACTATCATCGGTATGGTCAAACTGCGAGGCTTTCGTCTCGAAGGTGCTGACCTTGATAACGCTGCCGCCGTAACGACTTGCTTTTTGCCCCAAAATTGTTATAAACAAAGCAGGAGCGCAGCGTCCGATAGATTTACCGAACCGCTTTTTGGTATGCGCTCTACCGGTTTTGGGATTGATTTTTGTTTTCTTGCTGCGCTTCTGCAAAGCTTTGTAGTTCATATCTTCAACTACGAACTCGTTGCCGTATGACAGCAATTCGTTGGCGAGAATATAATGCTCCGTTTTGCGTACAGCAGCAAGTTTGCGGTTCAAGTCCCGCAGCCTATGCAGCAGCCGATAATAGTTCTTACTATAGTTCCAATGACGAATTTGCTTATGTCCGTTCTTGCGCTTTAGCCGTTTGATGGTTCCGTTCTCATTGAAGTATTGTGGATTCATTGCACGGCGCGAACGGTCCATTTGCCGCGTAACGCGTGCGATTTCCTTGGTAAGACCATTGCGAGCTTCTGCTATAGCAGACGGTGCAAGTATACGAAGGTCGCAAACATCTTTACCGCAAAACGCGATGGTTTGCGTGCCGATATCTATGCCAATGCGACCTTCCTTCACAGGGTGTTTTGCAACTCCGTTACTGTCACATTTGATGGGCGGATAGCCTTCCAAAATAAGTTGAGCGTAATACTTCCATTTAGTACCGACCCATGAGCGAACAATGTGGCAATACTTAATGCCGCATTTGAGAGCCTCCTGTTGATACTTGCCCGTTTGAGTATCGGGGTTGCGCACTTTGACAAGGAATTCGTGCTTTTCGTAAATGATACGCAGATTGCCATCTCCGATATACGGTTCAATTTTCGCCGTGGCGTCAGCAATCTCTTTTTCCATTTGTGCTTTCACTTCATTGGGAAGAACTACCTCTTTGCCCTCTTTGGCATCGGGCTTTCTAAAAGCATCGAAGTATCTTTTTTCGATAGAGTTTTTCGCTTTTCGCTTGGCAGACTCCAAAGAACTCACCGTATGATTTGCTGGGCGAAAGAATATACCACAGTTATTTTTTTTCCCGGAAAGGGTTACAAAATCGTCCAACTTTTTATAGTGTACGGTTTTTCCTTTCCCGTAAAAGAAATCGTTCCATGCCTTCCAAACGGCAGACGCTACTTTTTGAGCAACATCGCAATTTACGTTATACGCTTTTTGGTAAGGTACAACCAGCTTGTGGAAGACACCCTCGGAAAAGCCTGCCTGCTTAATCAAATTGGAACGCTTCACCAAGAGTGCTTTTCGTTCATCACTATTGGCAGGAGCAGCTTTTATGGCTTTCACAAGATTTTTGTATTCACGCGTTTTACGCAGTTGATGCCACATCTTTGTGGTTTTCGTAACCATTTGGTTGTAAACCATGCATCCAATGCGAAACTTTTTGGAAAGAAAAATTTCATCCTGTTTAGTTACTTTCATAGGAAGAGTCAACGCAAACGATGGCGTACTATTCTTGTTTCCGAAAGCCATAATAGCCCTCCTTTCCTTGATTGATTATACCGGCATTATAACATTTTTTGATGCAAAAAGAAATCAAGTGGCTTTCTTATTTACAGATTGTACACATTCATCATTCTTGAAAACTCATGCGCCAATTCCTCCCACCGCTCACGCAGTGGGCTTCCTTGGCGCGGGTTCTGTGAACCATGCTCGCTAAATTTAATGTCGTGGCGTACGGTGACGGCGACGGTGGAGCGGGCAGCGGGATTCGAACCCGCGTGACCAGCTTGGAAGGCTGGTGTATTAACCCCTATACGATGCCTGCATGAGAAAAAGCGGGTGAACCCTCTCTTAGCCCCGCCATGATGTCCGTTTAGTAGGTCGTCATCCCCGAAACATCATCTTTGTGCCTCTTAGCGATTCCGCGAATCTCTGCGTGGACGATACGAAAGAATCCGGAAAAGCATTTTGGACACTGGTCAACTTCAATTCAAGCCCTGCCGTTACTTCCCTGTCAATTCGGGTCAACGGAATGCTATGGGCTGTGTAAGACTGCGGCAAACTTACCAGATGCCGCGCAGCAGTCTCGCCTTTTTCGGCTATGTCGCGTCTGGCTGCGCCCCGGCTTAACGGGGATGCTCGTACGATGCATGCTTAGCCGGACGAGATTTGTTGTTTCTGCGCCGAAGCACAAGAGGAAGCACTCGCCCACACGGCTTCCTGACCGTTTAGGATACCGTTTGCACAGGGAATGCAATGCGGTTCCTGAAAGGACATTCGTCAGTGACAATCATAGTCGCTGTCCACCACCCGCCGCGTGGAGGCTGTCCCATCGGGTGGCTGAGTGCGCCGAGGTATAGACGCACTCAGATAGGCGCTACCTATTATGGTGTTTTAAGGCGGGAGCTGCCCGCCATCAGGTTCATCAGTACATTGGAGTTACCCTTTCGTCACTTTGTTTGTCAAATTGACGTGCGTTAGTGCATCGGAGTGTCCCTTCTGTTCAGATGTTGCATTCGGACGAGAATTACTTCTGCATCGGAGTGCCCTCCCTGTTTTATTTGACCTGCTAGAATCGCTTCCAACAGGTCATGGCTCTGGCAGGTGGAGTTGAACCACCTTTTCCCGTGCGCTGCGGGCGAATTAACCATGGTGCATTGCAACCTTCGTATTCGATACCAGAATATTTCGGTCATTTTACGTCCGACCGATTGACATGAATAGCCGGTTTAACGTCATGGCATGGACGATGGGTGCGGAGACAGGACTTGAACCTGCAACCGCCAGCGTATGGGGCTGGTAAGCTACCTTTGCTATACTCCGCGTGGCGGGTCGTACTGGGTTCGAACCAGCGACGCTCGGATTAACAGTCCGATGCTCTGCCGACTGAGCTAACGACCCAAGAGAAAAGACATTTGCCACGGGGAGCTCAATACCCGTGTTACCGCCGCTCGCCGCGAGGAGGCTGTCTTTATGAGCGGCAACTCTTATGGGATACCAGATACGATGCTTGCCGCCGCTCTACAACCAGCTGCAAGCAGATGTGTATGTAAGTGTGTGTAAAACTATGATGTTGTTTCGGAGCATATCTGGTATCTTCTAAGAGTTTTATGTTATCTGCGAAGATGTTTGCCAAGCTAAGGGAGGTTAAGCCTGTTGCCCGATGCCGACCGCGTGGAGGTCATCTTCCCGGCATCAGCTTCCGACAGGATTCGAACCTGCAACCTGCTGCTTACAAAACAGCTGCTCTGCCATCTGAGCTACAGAAGCATATTCGGGAGAAGTAACTCTCCCGAAAAAATGGGTAAATTACCCTACTACCAATTATCTGCAATTCGCATATTTTGTCAACACAAAAGTGCCACATACAGTGTCCAGAACGGAAAATGTTGTGCATAAGCACAACATATAGTACTTTCTGTTTCTGTACTTGCATTATACCATATTTTGGCGCGAAAGTGTATCAAATACAAGTATGATTTACAAAATGTTCAAACACTTTCCCGGGCTCGATGCGCTCCGGAAATCGCAGACTCTTGTTGCCGACGCGATGCATCCGGTGGTCGATGACATCAGAACGGCGCATCTGTTCCGCGTTCACGCAAAAGCCTGTACCGTAGTATTGCATGTAGTTACTTCGCTGCTCTTTGTTTTCCGCAGCCCTCCCGAAAGGTCTTCGTTCATCGTGGACGAACACCGTATCCGAGCACAGAGCGAAATTGAGATAGTGCATTGCCGCCATGCGCTCAAAGACATATATTTGCCTGGTCTCGGTGAAATAATAAAAGATATAGTCAGCTTCCTTATACAGCCATCCCTTCGAGTGCTTGGCTATCGCTTTTTGGTATTTTCCAAATCGCAGCAGCTTGTCATCTTCTCCGATAGCGAAACTATTCACCGCTGTTTCGAGGAAGACATTCCCGGTTTTGTAGGTGTCAGCCTTTGCTTCAACCGTGAATGAAGAACCGTCTTTTCTGTATACAATGAAGTCGATGTCGTCTTCCTGATATTTCTTGTCATTCCGTACATCCGAAAATCCTGCAATCCTGTCCTTGTGCTTTTCACAATAGTAGTCAAGATAGTGCATGGTGACAGATTCACCAATCAGACCTACCTTCATCTGACCCGCCATGTTATAGGGAGTCTTGTTTTTCTGTCTGTACAAGGGTATTACCTCACGATGTTACCGCAAAACGGGCACTTTGCGCCTTTCCGGCAAACGTCAGCAATCGAAGGCGTCCAGTCTTTGTCTTTGTCGTACCCGCATGCGGTGCATACGAGCGGGATATTTTTGCAGCTGCCGGTCGTATACATGTCGGGGCCGAATTCGTTTTCAGGATGCCACAAAGCGGCGATTTGAGGGCATGCAACTGATACTACAGGTTTCCTTGCTGTTTTGGCGTAGTGGGCTCTCATGGCCTTTCTCAGTGAGTTTCTGGCGCATTCGGGACATCCGGTATGTACTCCCCCGGACCCGCAGGCAAAAGCAATCATCGGATGCCATTCTCCGTTTGCGCCGTACCCGCAATCCTTGCAGACAAGGTATACATGCTTTGCGCTTCCGGAAGTCACTCGCGTGGGCGGGAACTCATTAAGTGTCGGATGCCACTGTGCAGCGATTTCGGGATGTACGGTAGCTACATCATTGACACCTTCGACAAGGACTTTTCCGGAACACGCCGGGCATCCGCCGCCTGTTCGACAGGCACCGGCGATAGAGGGACGCCATTCTCCGTTCTTTCCGTATCCGCATTTCGGGCAGATAAGAGCGATTTTACGATTGCTGCCGCAGGTGACTTCCTGCGGCGATACAGAATTGGCTGTCGGATGCCATATAGCAGCAACGCGGGGACATTCCTCTGCTACCGTGCCACGATGCCTGCGATATCGCCACTCGAAATCCTTCACGGTACAACTACCCCCGCCCGTTTATGGATGTTTTCGGACTTTGCGATATTTACAGCTGTGCTGTAGGAGATACCATATATATCCGCAAGGTCACGCAGATTTTTGCCGGTATTCATCCGTGCAAATTCCGCAAATTCCCGGTTTCGGGCTTTTACATTATCCGTGATAGGAGAACGACTTTGCGTGGCTTTACGAGTTTCGGCTTCTGCCAGCGATTCAGAAAGCTTTCCGTAGTCATGCAGAATCTTATAGGTCTGACCCACGGCAATCTTATGGTCTTTAGCAATGTCGGAGACGCTTTTCCCGTTCTGGTATTCTACCGCAATCCCCTCGCAGACTCCTTCCGGCAGCTTCTTCTTCATTTTAGCGTTGCCGCGCAGGTTCTTGCGGTAGAGGGGATGATGTGCCCGGTATTTCTGGATAAGCCCCGCAATGAATCGCGGTGTGACATTGTACCGTACTGCGATATTCTCTACCTTGATACCCGCTTTGTAGTCTTTCAGGATATCGTTGTTCCGCGCTTCGATTTCCTCCGGAGTCTTGGTGTCTTCCAAGGCTTCACGCCGTAGCCCCAATACTTTCGGGCTGTGCTTGAATTCCGGGATGTTCATGGGCGGTTCAGGACCGAAACGGACAAGACCACCCGAAATCGGATGCCCAGCTTCCCGAAATACCTGATAGGTGGTGGATTCCGATAACCCATACTTGTCCATGATTTCTCCGACAGTCATGTACGGATTTGCCCTGACATCCGCAACGATTTCAGCATTGCGTTTGCGTTTCTTGAACTGTACAGCTGACCCGATATTCTCTTTGTGCGGGGTATAATCAGGGCTTCTGCGCAGGATATGATAGACCTGTTGTCCAGAGAGATTGTATTTCTCAGCGATTTCAAAGGTCCAGGCCCCGTTTTTGTAGTCTTGCGCAATCTCAATATTCCGTTGCTCCATGTCGGCTTTCGACAATCGTTTCTGATTGTTGGGTTTCCGATTCGGGCTTTTGCGGTCATTGCGGCGCACAGCATCAAAACCCTCTAACACTTCAAGGGATTTCTTAACATTCGTGCAGCCGATACCGTATTTCTCAGCCAATTCCGCGATGTGCATACCGGCGATATAATCGTTCAGCATTGCCTTATCGCGGTTCAGCTTGGCTTCTCCGGTCAAACTTTTCCGATGCATGATGTAACCTCCTGACTTGCAACCCAGTCGATGATATGGTCGATGCAAAGATTCGTGATTTTGCTTGCGGTATAATACTGTGAAGTATCATTGAGCAGCGATTCAATTTCCGTTTCGGATGCCGAATACCCTACTGATGCAAAGAACAGCCTTGCGAGGGTACGCGCATCGTCCCGGCACAGAGGTCTTACCGTATGCCCAAAGGTGAAGCGCCGGAGCAGAGCATCGTCCAGCGTATCGGGACGGTTCGTGGTCCCGACAAGGATGATGTCGTTGCCGAGTCGGTCAAGCTCCTGCATCAGGGCAATCGTCACACGGTTCATTTCCGCAACATCGTCCTTGCCGCCGCGCCGTGTCCCGATAGCGTCAATCTCATCGAGGCAGAGCACGCACGGACTTTTTCTTGCATAGTCGAATACCATACCGATATTTTTCTGTGTTTTGCCCAGAGCGGAATTCACCATACCGGAGAAATTCGTGTACACGAAAGGAAGGTTCGTCGTATAAGCGATATACCGCGCCAATTCAGTCTTTCCGGTTCCCGGCTCGCCCATGAGCAGAAGAGAACTCGTATAGTGAATCCCCATCTCCTGCAACTGCAGCGCAGCACGGCGCGTCTTGCACATCTTAACAATGACCGCCTTCTCATCGTCTCGGATGAGGAACCGGTCTTCTCGGAAAGTGCTCGAATCCTCCGCTACCAAAAGCCCCTGCAGGTTATACGGCAGTTCGATGAGTGTAGGACTTTTACTTGCCAGAGTCCGCAGACAGGTTTCCTTGAACGCTTTGTCCTTGACAGTAGTAAGCCCCTCCAACACGATTTTCGCCTGCTGCTGAGATTTCCGAATATCCCCTTCCACCACATACCGAAGCAATGCCCGTTCATTATCGTTCACTAGATTTTCCTCCCTCATAAAAAGAAAAAAGCCCCTGCAGCATCATGCAAGGGACTCAGTCTCTTTTACATTTCTGTTTACGGACGCGCCGAATAATACTGTAAATACCCGGCAAGGAATAATGGTATGCCTTAGCGAGGTCTTTGGCGTCGATGCCGTTTTGGTATTTCTCGAAGATTTCATCGTTGCGTTTTTGCTGACGGCGGGTGATGCGACGGTGACTAAGTTCTTTGTTGCTGATTCCGGCCTGAACAGCAATGGCACTGCAATACCCTATGGAAACACCGTACTTTTCGGCAATGTCACGGACAGCTGTATTCTTCTGATACTCCGCCACGATTTTATCGACCAGATTGGCATGGTCCTGTTCTTCCGCAATGCGCTGCGCCTGTTGTTCTTCATCGAGAGCGCGATAGCAGGTCCTGACGCAAAGCCCGTATTTCTCGGACAACTGCTCGAACGATAGACCGTTCTCGTAGTCCTTTACAATCTTCCCGTTTCGTTCGATGATTTCGCTGCGGGTTGCTTTCCTTTTCCTCATACTGGTTCACCCCTTAGGCTTTGCTGCCTTCTTTTTGCGTCCCTTGCCGCGATAGATACCGGCCTCATGAAGATACTTGAATCCGGAAGAGGGACTGATACCGTATTCCCGAGCAAGGTTCTCGACCGGCGTGTTGGGGTTCTTCTTCGCGTAGTCCACAAACCCCTGCTTGAAATCTTTAATGCGGCGCAAAGTAGAGGTCTCGATTTTCGTGTCGAGGTGCCGGTGGTAGGAATCCCCGCCTTCTTTCAGAATACGAAAAATCGTGGCGCGGTTAAGGTTAAAAGCTTTTGCCAGTTCTTCGGCTGAAATGCCTTCCTGATACTGGTTGCGTATCTCGTCGTTGCGGTTGTCCTTCCACTCCGTAAAAGTCACTTTCCGCCGCTTCTCCATCTCAGCCTGTGCGATATGGTAGACGGTTTGTGGGCTGAGTCCGTGCTCCTGCGCGAGGTCCGTGACCTTTGCGCCATTTTGCAGTGCATCGGTAATTTTTCGATTGCGTTCCAGCAACTTCTTATGCGTCATAGAAACCTCCCAAAATAAAAGAAGCAAGCTCCCGAAAGAACTTGCTTCTTGTATTCAGTATTCACTTTTTTCTCGTGATGCGGGCAAAAAACTCACCCACTGATTCACTTTATAGTCTTCATTTTACCCAATTCGCACGAATGTGCAACAACTTTTTGCGAATTTAGGTCCACTGCATGTGCGGGATGTCCGAAAGCATCATAAGGCAGGTCTCAAACTCGTCTTCGATGTATCGGGTGATGGCATCGAATCTCTGCATCAGGGGCAGTTCCGCGAAAGATGTGCCGGTTTCCTTGCGGCATTTCCCCTCTGCGCTCGTATATATCACATTCAGCATGACATTCAAGGCGAGAAGAATATCTTCATCCTTGCCCTGAACCGTGAAGAAGAAGTAATGCTCCGACTCACCGTCCGTAACGCCGATTCGGTTATCGTATTTTCCGTAACTCGCCAAATCACCAAACACACTGATTGCAATATATCGCAACTTATCCTCAATAGGAACAGTCCCCCATAAAGGATAATGTTCATCCGGCTGAAAATCTGCCTTACCGCCGTTGTACTCCCATTCAACGAAATCACGGACGGAGAGTTTCTGACCGCCCGGAATGATTATTTCAAGCTGTTCCAAAATGTTCTCACCTCTTTGCGTTCTCTCGTTGTTTTCTATTGTATCCGGTTCGCACGATTATGCAACATTGAGAGAGAAATTACCGGACACAGGAATCTGACGATAAACAAAAAAGCCGCCTCCAAGACGGAGACGGCTCGATGGTATTACATTCCGATTCTCTCAAGATACGGGATAGCGGCACGCATTCTTTCGCACTCCCAACTCTTGCGGGGGTTGCGTTCGTGCTTCTTGATGAACTTCTTCATCTCGGCGGAGGTTTCGGCACCCAGTCCGGTGGCGGCTAAGATTTCCCTTGCACCGTCACATTTCATGGCTTTCAGGGTATCCGACTCAATTTCGCGTCCGCCCTCAAACGGCTGCATAAATTTGAGTCTGCAGAACGGGAGGTAGCCTTCCGGTGCATTATCGCCGATATTCCAAATGATATAGCCGAGAGGCGGTTCCGTTACGACCTCGTAGGTGTCGCATACGCCAAGCGCAGTATGATAGATTTTCATTATGGTACTCCTTATTTTTCGTGGCGGTCTTTAGACCGATTGTGATGATTACAGGTTCAGCGAGATGTTGCGGGCACTGGGCTCGTATTTCTTAGTTTCTACCCCGGTAATCTTGAACATGTGTCGTGCAGCGACATTGTTGTTCGCATCCCGGTACTTGTCGTCGAGATACACGATACGCTTTATCCCGCTCTGAATGATTGCTTTCGCACACTCGTTGCACGGGAAAAGCGTGACATACATCGTTGACCCGTGCAGGTCTTTCCCGGCGTTGAGGATAGCGTTCAACTCCGAGTGGCAGACATACATGTACTTGGTTTCGAGTTCGTTTCCTTCCCTGCCCCAAGGCATGATATCGTCATCGCAGCCAATCGGCATACCGTTGTACCCCAGAGACAGGATTTTATTGTCGCGCACGATACATGCGCCCACCTGACTGTTCGGGTCTTTGCTGCGCATCGCGGACAGCATCGCAATGCCCATGAAATACTCGTCCCACGAGATATAGTCGCGGCGTTTGGCGGTGTTGTTCTGAGATGCTTCGTTTTTAGGTGAAATGCTCATATGGTTCTCCTTCTTGTCTGATTTAGACAGTGGGTTCGTTTGCGTATTTTTGCGAAAAAAGGCGGTGGAGTGTCTTGCCCCACCGCATTGGTATTGGTCAGATGTACTTTTCCCAGAATTTCTCGAAGGTTTCGTCCGGCATCACCATTTCCGTCTCATCGAGGACACGGCTGAACTCGCTGCTGCTGATGTCGGTCCCGATGAAATCCGTGACGGCATCGCGGCCACGCTGCATCAGGGCATCTTTCAGGATATACCAGCGGTATTTGTGGATGAGGTCCGTCAGAGATTCGCCGTCGTTCTCCCAGTAATCGTTCTTTGCCTGAACATGATACAGAGCATCGAGAACGCCGTCGTAGTCATCGCTGTCATACTCGCTCACGATGTCGGTGAGATTGAGCAGACTGCGGTCAACGCCATCGACATTCACGGTTGCGTTTCTGAACGAGTCATCGTAGCAGGGCTGTGCAGGAACTTCCACAGCAAACACCTCGCGGGTTTTCTTGTTCACCTTGCACGGCAGATGAAACGATGCACCGGAATCGAAGTTCGAGGTGATGACGCCGGATACAATATCGGGCATCGGGTTTTCGCGAGCCTCCTCAAACTCCGGCAGATGGAACACATCCACGACATTCTCGATGTCGTAGTCAAGGGCACGGACCTTCGTGACGATATAGCCACCACGCTGCAATTCGAGGATTGCACGGCAGAGGTCAAGCTTAATCTCGTGCTCATTCAGAAGACCACCGTGGCCGTCTTTCACGAGGGTGATTTCGATTGTTTTGTTCTTGGCGGTCGTTTCGGCCAGAAAATAGGTCTTGTCATTGCAAATTTCAAACATGTCATTACGCTCCTTTTTGTGTTGGACGCAAAAAGAGCGGGCCTCTCAGAATCGAGAAGTCCGCCCTTCAAGCGAAATTGTGAATGTACGAAAGGCATAAAACCCTTTCGATATGGAATGTTATCTATCGTACAATACCTATTCTATGCCATTCGCACGTTTTGGCAAGAAAAAAGTCGCTGCCCCAGCATAGGCAGCGACCAGATTATAATGCCGTTAGATATAATTGGGATTCCATTTTTCGCAGCCATAGGAAATAATGGATTGCAAAAATTTTAGCGGAACAAGATTCTCGCTGACCGAGGCACTGTTTTCTTTTACATATTGATTGATTTTTTTACGCTCCTCATCGTTTGCGGATTCAACATTGATGAAAACCTCTTTTGTGGTCGGCTCATAGAAGAAAAAGCTGCTGCAAGAAATCTTGACAGAGATACCCTCACCGTTGCCGTTTCCGATTACGATAGTTATATTTTTTCTTGCGTCAAGCGTCCGTGCGCAGTATACAGACACGCTTTTTGCAATGCGTTGTGATTCATTATCATCGAAAACAAATGCAGGGCTCATTTTATCAGCCATTCTTGCTGCTGCAACTCTTTTGGGAAACTCATTTGCTCGTCTGCTATACCAGGCTCCCTGAAGCGACAAACTTCTTAGCACATAATCCTTGAGCGTTTCCATCGCAGCTTCAAGATAACCATCCTCGTCAATGATGTAATTCACAATGCTCTTATAATTGATATTACGCACAATACTTTTCGCGTTTAGAAGAAGAAAGTTATAGTGAACCGGTCTGCCTTCGAGCATGGTATAAATAGCATATTGTTCCGCCCGCTCATTCGTTTCCTTGCCATCGCTTAAGGCATGACAGAAGCTTAATTCTTCAATGATTTTCTTGCAGTATGCCTGCTCGAATTGCTGATGATAATCTATCAGCTCTTCTTTAAGCTTTGGACACACGCTGATGAGATAGCTGGGTAAACTCCAAAACCGAGTAGAGTCAATGCTGTAACCGGCTTTTTTGAAACTGTTCGAGTAATCACTGGGAAGCGGTGTGTTGTAACCGTTTTTCCACGCTTCCCACCGAAATTCCTGCATATATATCTCGTCAACTCTACTGTTGACCGGCACCTTAAAAATCTTGATATATACCCCACTTTCGCAATTTCGATGGCAGAAAAGGGGGGTTTCATCTACAATAAAGCCTTCGAGAAAAGCTTCGTTTGGATTGTGAAAATATTGATAAATACTTTCTTCGTTCAAGTATTTCACGTTTTTTATCGCTGCCATAATTCATCCTCCGTTTTCAACATTTTTGTGTTGGACGCAAAAAAGGGCGGACCTCTCATCTGAGAAGTCCGCCCTTTAAGCGAAATTGTGAATTGTACGAAAGGCACAATACCTTTTCGATATGGATGTTATCTATCGTACAATACCCATTCTATTCGGTTCGCACATTTTGGCAAGAAAAAATCGCCGCCCATTTGTGTAGGCAGCGAATGATTTATTTGCTATTGTTTTAGAGCTTTATTGGAGTTTGCCGTTTCCGAATCAGCCAGGGCGCGTTCCTTCCTGAATCCAGGTCGTCCAGAGCGGGACATTCCGTGTACTACTCAAATAGGCTTATATGGATTGGATGCTGATTGGATATTTATGGCTTGCAGTATCCACAAGGCGTATATCCCTGCTCGATAAGTTCCTCTCTTGTGCCGGTATACTCCTCCCTGTTTGCATCACTTATCTGAGATGCAGAAGAGCAATCAGGGCGGTGGAACTTGAGAGAATTCGTGTTCAGGATATAGGTCTCAGCTACCGTGTCAGGTTGCTGCGATTCTTCCACCTCGGCGCTATAGGTTTCGATGTCCTTATGGTACTCCCCATACGAGAAGGTGACTTCCGAACCGTCAGAAGTGCAGTAAATATCACCGAGTTCGTCCGTTCTGAACGCCTCTACTCCCGCGCTGGCAAGCTTTGCAAGGGTCTCGCTGTGCGGGTGTCCGTAGCTGTTGTCCTTGCCGCAGGATATGACCGCATAAGTAGGGCTCACGGCATCCAGAAATGCCTGAGAGGTGGAGGTACTGGACCCGTGATGCCCGACCTTTAAGACGGTGGATTCGATGTCTTGGTCGGATTTGAGTATCTTCTCTTCCGTTTCCTGTTCGGCGTCGCCTGTGAACAGGAAGGATGTATCGCCGTAGACAATGCGAATTACGATGGAAGTATTATTCGTGTCCTCAGGCACGGAATTGACAGCCACAACGGTGACGGTGGCTTCCCCTAGGGTGAATGTATCCCCCACTGCCGGGACGGTAATGCCACCGCCTCTCTCGTCCGCACGAGCCTTAAAGTTCCGGAATGCCTTGCTGTCATATTCTGTCACAGGACAGAATGTGACATCGGCTGTGTCAGCCTCGAAAGCACCCGAAAGACCTCCGATGTGGTCTTCGTGGGCGTGTGTTCCTACGACATAGTCTAAGTGTCCCTCTGTCTCGCGCTGTAATACTGAGTATACAAGGTTCGAGTCATCGGCATTGCCGCCGTCAATGAGCATCGAGTGCCCATCGCAGGTGACGAGGGCGGAATCTGCCTGCCCGACATCGATAAAGTGGATGGTAAAGCTGCCGCCTTCCGATACGCCAGCCGTCTCCTGACCGCTTTGTGCGGTAGTTTCTGAGACGACCCCGGATACAGGAAGGCTTCCCGGAGATTCCGGTGTCTGACCGCAGCCTGTGAATGTCAGTGTGAAGAACGCGGCAATTACCGCTGCAGTTCTCCGAAGAAATTCGTGTTTGGTTTGCATGGGTTTTGTCTCCTTTCAAATAAAAAAAGCGGGCCCATCCCCCGAAAGGGATAAGTCCGCTAAAAACGAAATTGTGAATTGTAAGATATCTGGTATCTATCGTACAATTCTATTCTACCGGTATCGCAAGAACATGCAACACTCAAACCGTATCCGAAACCTCATGACACAGCATCCTGTCCGCATAAATACAGCAGAGAACCAAGCCAAGGCTCGCAACGCAGCCGAACGCGACATGTTTCGGGGAAAGAAGGAGCCATTCGATGTCGTTCATTACTTTCACCCAAAACAAAACGCCCATCATAGCAATGATGAGCGGAATAAAGACAGTTCCTGTGTAATGCAGGAATTTTCGGATTTTTCTTTTTTGCATCCTAAAACTACATCTCCAATCATGCTTGCAAAACAGCCTGAACCACATATCTCTGATTCGTTGGGCTGTAATACCCAAACGGATAGCAGGTATACATGATAAGTTTATCGATTCCGTCTGTGAAATTAACGAGGACAGTGCCGTCATCCGCAATCACGGTGCTCGCGTCCGAGGACACATAACCGGGCATTGCTAGGGTGACGGAATACACATATTCCCCGTAATCGGTGTCTACCACAAAGTCATCTCCTATGCTGACATATTGCAGCAGAGAAAACACGCTGTCGTTATGAGAGCAAAGCAGATGCCCTCCGGTCACACCGACTTGGTAAGAACCCGGATACTGATATACCCCGCCGCGTTGATTCAAAAGACTCTGGTCATCGCCCCAGATAAGAGAAGCGTTAAGACCAATCGCGTCACAGGTAATCGTGCCGTAGGCTTGACCCCAGGCAGCAGGTACAACATCGCCCCAGACAGAGGTCGCTGCCGCAGGTTCTGGAGTCGGCGAGGGAGTCGGGCTCGGTGTAGGCTCAGATGTCGGACTCGGGGACGGTTCTGGTTGCGGTGTAGGAGACGGTTCAAAAGACGCAGACGGTTCCGGGCTCAGTTCCGGTACTCCGGATAGGTCCGAGATTTGCTGTTCTTCTTCTGCTGTTTCTTGCGTCGCAGATTCAGAGGTGTTGAGAGAGGATTCGGATTGTGCTGATTCGGCAGGCAGAGGTTCCGCTTGCCATGAACAGCCTGCAACACTGGTCAGCACAGCCAATGTTGCAACGAGTATCAGTGCTTTGGTTCGCCGCATTTGAGTTTGTCCTTTCTTAAACAAAAAAATATATAAAAAAGCTGCCCTCAGTTCTTGTCGAACCGGGGCAGCCTTTTAGCAACGGACATAATCAGCCATTTTTGTGTTTTTTCCGAGAGAATGTGCGACTTACATTCCTTCGCCTTTCGGATTCCGCATGTGCTCTCGCCGTCGTAATAGAGCAAGACGCCGATATCCTCTGGTATCTCGCCTTTTACCTTCTTGTACAACTCAGTGGGCATCGCATAGTAGTTGCAATGCCCGACGAAATTGTGCCCGTGTGCCGAGTGAAAATCGCTCACGGAAATCTTGATTTCCACACAAGTGATGACGGCATCGAGCGTATACAGATGATTCGTCTTGTGGAAGTGGCACCATCGCTCGGAACAGTGCTCCCTGCAAAAATCCGGCGATGAAATATTCTTGACGCAGGTTGCTGCTTTCGCCTTTTCCTGTATCACAGCAGGCGGAACATCCGTATCCGTTTCGATGAGCGAGGCTAGTTTACAGGTTCCGTATTTGGTTTCAGCGGTAAAGCATTCCTGTACCCGGACAAAATCGACCAATCCGGATTTGACAGACCCGCATTCGACCGGCACTTCTAAGGCATCGAACCCTTTCCGAAACGAATCTGCTCGATACCCGCCGTAGCTGGTTGGATGCCACGCATGGAGCGCAGCCTCGATATCGCGGGTCAGCTGAGTTTTCGCCATCTGACATCACCGGAAAATCTGCTGACCAATCTCGACCATCTTACGGCGTTTGCGGTGCAGCGAAACAAGCTGGTACACAACGACGGCAAATGCCGCAGCGGCAAGAAATTTCAGAATCTTTTTCATGGTAGTTCTCCTTAGTCAGTTCATGGTTTAGTGTTTTATCATTGCTCCGCAGTATATTGCCGCAGCATGAGTTCCTGCACGGTCATCACCGTGAAGCCTTCCTTTGCCGCCTCATTGAGGGCTTCGTAGTAGTCATCTACATACAGAGCCTGTGCAGCATTCAGACCGGCAGCTCGGGTCAGGAGTTTCATCACGGATGTCTTCCGTTCGGGGGTAGCAGTCCCGATGACATCGAGGAACTGTCCCGGATAGTGCATTTCAAGCCACTGCTTTTTATACGGCAGGGTCATACTGTCCTGCACGCGAGTAATGCAGTATTTCGGGATACCGTCGCAGCTTTCGAGGAAATGCTGGACAAGCGTATTGGCTTCCCCAATTTCGTCGAATACCCTGTACCCGCCCCGGTTCTCAGCCTCATACCGCATCAGCCGTGCCCTGTGTGCATCAGCAGTCGCGTCGAGTTTCTGTTCCCGATAATGGATGAGAAGGGTATCGTCGAAATCAAAGAACATCATACGAATTTTTGAGAGATTCATGGGTCTCACCTTCCTTCAGTTTCTCGCCGATGCAATTTCATGCCGAACAACATCAGCTTCGGTGTAAAACTCATCGCTGTAGTCGTCCTCACTCGTTTTCTGACAGACCTTGTGCCGGTGCGGCGCGGAACCTTCCTGCTCGATGAAAATACGCCAGACGCCGGAGGAGAAGCAGACAAAAAGCACTGTTCCGTCATCCAAATAGAGCCTGACACCGGCGACATCAAAGCATCCGATTTCATCCTCGAAGTATTTGGAATTATCCAGACAAACGGTATCGTCACTGTAGCCGTAAATTTTGACCATTCTTTTACTGCCCCCTTTACTCGATTACAAAATCCTTTGTAGCATCCTCTGCCTCACTGTACCGGCTTGCATTGTGCCGAGCAGCCTGCAAGAGAACATCACGCTCGGCATCGAGCGCCGCCTGCATCGAGGTCTGCTGTACCTGCTTGGCATGGGATGTGCGAGTGTTCTTGTACTGCGGATACTCTGCAACGATTTTATCCATCAAAGCCCAGCGTTCCTTATCGGAAAGTGCATTCAGGTTGATGTTGTCGCGGCGCAGCCGTTCAATCGCATAGTCCAAATACGCGAATTCATCCGCAGACGGGATAGCTTCTATATAGTCCCGCATCGTGGCGGGAGGACCGTTGTAGGTCGCCATGGCTTCATTGTACAGCGTTTCTGCAACCTCTGACCCGTACCATTTACCCGGTTCGTAGCCATGATTCCGGTACACCTCCGCTACCCATAAAGGGAATGCTTCGCTGTAGGTCATATAGTCCCTCCTTCTCAAAAATCCCCGAACGAGAGCTGACGGCTCTGCGAGACCGGGATATTAGTTTTGGGCTTTGACGAGTGCTTAACTTCCCCGTACTTGGTGAGATTCCGGCATTTATATCCGTAGCCCTTCTGTGCAGCAGAAATCGACTTGTATCCGTATCCGCTTGCATCGTCCAGCACCTGGTCCTTGTCGTTCAGATTGACGACAATATACCGCACATCGTTGGGCTTAGAGAGCCGGGACGAACGAATAACGGTATAGGGGATGCGCTTATCGAATTGAGGCTTTTCTTCTTCCGGGTCCGGTTCTGGCTTTGCGACCTTCTCCTCTTCCGGCATTTCAAGCTGGACATCGACCCCTGCCTTAACGAGGGATTCGAGCGTAGAGGCAAGGGTCTCATACCGCGCATTCTCCACGGTATTCGTATCCTGCTTCTTCCGCTCCTTCCAGACCTTCAGCAGCTGGCGTTCGCTGAAATTGATGATGAGACCACGGTCTTTGAGCATCTTACGAACAACATAGGTGGAAAGAGAAGCGTAGTTTGCATATTCGCCGATATGGTGCTTGATATCCACCTCGGTCTTGGACATAGCTGCTTCGAAATCCCTGTGATTGTCGAGCCAATCCTCAATAACGCTGAGCAGTTCCTTCTTGGGCATGGATTCCTCTGCCAGCTGCTTGTTTTTCCGGACATAATCCTCACAGGCAGCGAGAATCGAATCGTAGCCGTTCATAGCGCTGTTATCGATGATTTGACGGTTCGCAGCATCCACAATGATGTACTGCTCACCACGGCGGATGATAGAGATACCTTCATCAGCCGTCTTCTTCTCTTCCTTGACATTGCCGCCAACATCGAATTCCGGCAGCGAATCATCGGTCATGATTTGCTCGATGATGGTATCGAGGTCCTGCGTATAGTCCTTGGAAATCGTATAGCTTTCTGCCTTGGCAAAGACCTGCTTCGTGATACAGGTGATTACCGCGTCCAGGAACTTGTCAGGGTCCGGAATCTCGATTTCATACATCATGTTATCGCGGATATTCCAGACAACACCCTGCTTTAACCCGGTAGCCAGCATATAGCAGGCACATTGCAGGAAATGCTTGTGCGCGAGCGAAGACACGAATTTCAGAAGATAGACCTTGTTGTCCTTCACGACATCCGCCATGCCGCTGATAACAAGTTTCTTCTTCGCCTTGGTATCAACCATGGCAGTCAACTCACAGCGTTCCTGTACGGACTCGTCGGGAGTGAATACCATTGATAGACGCTTGTTCAGGTCTGTTTCCTGCGCTCTCGTAATAAAGGGGAGTTCGACCTGCTTCACATACCGGTCCTGACTCGTCATCAGCATCGTCAGGAACAGGACTTTCTCCTCCACGGATTTCCAGCTGGCAGGCAGTGCTACCTTCTTGTCGTTATGCAGGTACATGTAGAAGGCAATCGCGCTGTCGATATCGTAGTAGTCAAAGAAGTTCGCCTGCTGGTAGATACCGATGCAGGGAGCCAAGTCAATCATCGCATCCGAATGCTTGATTTCGATTTCATGTACATCTTTATGGAACACCGGCGTCGTATTGATAAGCTGGTAGCAGTGCTCTACATCTTCATCGAACTTGAAGTCGAACATCTCAGAGATATCGAACTTTGTATTAAACTCCTGATTCATCTTGACGGGAGTCATCAGGGTCTTATCGCTGACCAGCCCAAATCTGTCCTCTTTTTTCGGAGGCTCTACAAAGATGACCTCATCTTTACCGCGACTCGCCGCAACGCAGAAAAGGTTTCTCAGAATCTCATACCGCGCCATAGGCTGAAATACACGGGAACACCAGTAGGATTCCGTGAAATCAAAGACAACGCAGATTGGGCGCTCCATGCCTTTACTGCCGTCAAAGGTCGTAAAGATACCGACATCCGCGCCAGGTGCTACATGCTTTTCACCGTCCGGTTCCTTGATGCTGGCATATACATGGTTCTTGTCATAGAGGTTGCCGGGTCTTGCTTCCAGTTCATTCAGAACCTTTACCATAGACCCCGTTCTGGCACCGAGACACAGGACATCCTTCGGGTTCTTGGTATCCAGATAGTCTACCACCTGCTCGCGGGACATGGTCGATACCTTACAGTTCTTGTTCACGCCGTTGATATCCTTGCCCCAGATATTTCCGAGCCGCTGTGCAAGGTCATGAGACAGGCGGAAACATTGCGTGAAATTGACCTGCGTGTGCTTGCCTAAGAACTTATGGATGAACGACCAGATATCCAGCGAGGTCTGGTCATAGATTTTCTGTTTCATGTCCCCGACCGCGATGATTTGAAGACCGGGGTTCGATTCCTTGATGTATTCGAGCATCTTCGAGATTTCCTCGTTGATGTCCTGATACTCGTCGATGATAAGCACATCAAAGTGCCCGACAGGAACGCGCTTCCTCAAGACCATCCCAATCTGCTCGCCCTGTCCGACATTCTTGATGCCGCGCCGGTACAGGATTTTCGAGGCAAATCCATGATAGTTCTGGACCGTGACATTATCGTTCAGAATCTTTTCCTGTGCATCGAGTTTCAAAAGCCGGTTATAGGTCAGGTACAGAATTTCCTTAGAGGAATCAAACTCGTTGCACAAAACATTGATGGTGGACGTCTTACCGCTTCCGATACAGGCATCGCACAACACGTTTTTCCCGTCAAGCGCCAGCCGTACAAGGTCCTGCTGTTCGCTGGACAAGTCATTGAGCGTCATTGTAATCCCTCCGAATACTAGAATGGCAGGCAACAAAAAGCCCCTGACAGCCACTAAACAGCCGCCAGGGTACAGTTTTTAGTCTATAATTTAGATTGTATGCAGTTCGCACGAATGTGCAAGGGGCTGTGAATAAAAATCGCTGTTTGTATATTTTATTTTATCTGTTAACCGCCAGCAGAAAGGGGTTAGAGGAGCATGGGTGATGCAGTGCCCCTATACCAACTCGATACATTCCGCCTCAACACGATGCCACTTGTCTGTGTTCGCATCGTATTCCAGCACGTCTTTTCCGACCATTTCCCCGTTTTCGATATACTCTAAAATGTGTCGGACCCGCATTTGCGGATTATCGTTCCTCGCGTGCCACAACGCGATATCCTTGTTGTCGATGACGAACGCAGTTTTATAGCTGACAAAGGGGCTACCGAGAGGCTGTGTTTGCCGACTTGCCTCGTAGTACGATTTTACATAGCCGTCACGGGAAGTATTGCGAATAGCACGAGCGCTTTCTTTGTCGCCTTGCTCGTCCAAGGTTTGTGCAATTTCGTCCACACACCGACAAAAATGCGTGGGGTCTTGACTGTATTTGGCAAAAATCAGTTTTCTGATTAACCGCACTGCGTCTTGCTGCGTCACAAACCGCTCCTCTCACTTCTCAGTCGAACCCAAGAAGATTTTCTTGGAGAAAGTCCCCTTCTCTACTGCCTTCTGGCTTCTGACCTGTTCCACTTCCCTCTTGGAAACAGCGCAGGTCTTGCCCATAGCGTACAGGACCTCCATCACATCCGCCATCTCTTCCGCGCAGTCCAGAGCGCTCCGCTCCTTGGCAGTGTAGGCTTCCAGCAGTTCGGCGACCTCTTCCTGCAGTTTGTTCATCAGAGCGTCCTCGTACTCTTTGTCAGACAGCGTGCGCGTAACACAGGTCTCCCCGTTCTTCTCAATGATAGCCGGGATATTATCTCGGACAAGTTTCTGGTACATCATGGCTTTATGCTCCTTCCAATTTACAGTGCCGCAGCGGTATGCGCAGCTCACGACAGGTGTTTTCGATTTCTCGTTCGTTTTCGGCTCCATCAAACACTACACATCCTTTTTGCTGCTGTTTGGCGAGGTATGTGGGCAAATCATCATTTGCAACAGGTATGAAAGAGTATCCCCGCTCGCTGGCGTACATAGCCGCCAAAGCAGTCATTTTCTTACCAGATTCTGCTGCAATGACGACCTTTTCCCGTTTTGCCAGCATCTTATCGAGGTATTCCGACATCTGTTTGCGGGATTTTGTCATCGACATGGGCGTTCCGCCTACCCCGCAGAAGAACCAACCCTTTTTACAGATTTTGTCTTCGCACTCCTGACATTTCAAGTAAACGACATTTCCGTTCGTGTAGGGACAATAATTCCCCATGCTCAAACCTTCTTGAAGTATTTCTCAACATATTCATCCGGCAGTGTAATGTGCATCTTATCCGGTCCGGTGAATTCCTTGAAGCTCTGCTCGCCACCGCACCAGACCAGACGCCATATGGTCCCACGCTTTACCCGATATGGAATTTTCTTGCCATCTTGACCGATGGCATCAAGCCATACATCGAACGGCTTGACGCATTTGTAGTTGGTATTGTACATGCTAATCCTTTACTTTTTGGGCAGCACCCAAATCTCAACGTTCACATTCCAAGCATTGGCGGCTTCTTCAATGAGATTCAGCACCGTTACCCAGTTTCCGCCTGCCAACCCGCAGCCGAGACCGTAAGGGACGCGGAAAGTTGCATTAGGATGTTCTTTCATTGCTCTGAAAAGAGCCGTTCCCAGCGCCGCGTAGTTCGTCTGACGCTTATCTCTGCCAAAGCTTGATTGCCCGAACAGGTTGGCGACATATAGCTGCGGGGCGACCTGAACCACCTGAAAGTCACCGAGTTTCTTTGGACTGCAAACTTTCACATATTCGTCGAACACGACGGGCCACTTATCCCGAATCTGCCTGGCAAGACCCGCACCCATTGCGGCACGACAGTTCACCTGATGGCAGATGATAGTATTCTCGTTACGAGTCGGCGGTGTTAAGATATTGCCCTCAATAAGGTTGACACTCATAGTCATTCACCAATGTCTAAGATTTCGTATTTTCTCGCTGCAAACCCCAGCAACTCATTGTAAATGCGGGTCGCGATTTCAAAAAACTCGGTATCGCAGATTTCCTTTCTGCGCAGGAAGCGGTTGTCCTTCTGCATCTCTGCTGCGGTATTTGCCACGATAGCCCAGATGCAGCTGTTGATGACAACGGGCGGCACAATGTCGTCTGCCCAATTCTCAACCGCATATTCGCTGACCGCATATTGCGTATCATACACTTCATCGTTCAGCTTTGCGCTATAAAACCTTGCCTGTCTCTCGCCCATGATGGAGTTTATGATGCTCCGGGCAGTCTGGATATCTTTGCCCTCCACATTGCAGATTTCAGGACCAAAGAAGCCTTTCGTCTTGTTGCTGAGAAGGACAAGCTGCATTGCCAGCGCCGTGGCGCACTTGGAGAATTTCTTGGCATAAGTATCCGGTATCTCAACAGGAATATATTCAGCCGCAGGACCCTGCAGATAGTATTTCTGTGTATCTTTTTTGTCGTGCGAACTCTCGAACAGAATCAAGGGTAACGCCACCATAATTGCTTCATTTACATTTGCTTTAACAGTTCGTAAAACTGCGATATTTGCCAGCATTCTTTTACCCTCCTCGCTTTTTACTGAGCCCGATACTTGGCAATAATTCGTCTTGCTTCCCTTTTCGGTACGCCGAACAGAGATACAGCAATTCGACTCAGTTTGTCTTTCTGTGTAGTGTCTGTCAGGACCACAATGCGATGCATATCATGGATGTCAGTAGCGACAACCACCTGAGCATACCCAATTTTATCCTCGTCGAACAGCCGCTTTAATTCTTTTGCAAACTCTTCCCTGCTAAGTTTGAGCATATAATCGCTGTTGATGAACATGTCGAGCGCGAAAATATGCTCGTTATCGAACTCCGTCGGATGCGCATTTGCAAGGTCGAGTTTCGGCTTGAATAAAGCTGTATCATGCAGCAAGCCGTGAATAATACCGGCTGCTTCGCCACTTTTGCAATCAACTACAAACTGCCCTCGTTGTGCATCAGCCATAGGTTGTCCCCTCCGCCAGTTTTTCGTATATATTCTGTGTGCGTGTGTTGTTTTCGTCTTTGTGCATGAGCACGACATTTGCCATGCTGGTATAATAGCTGGCTGCACTGTTACCTTCTACGGTAAACTTTATATTCTGCCCGTCATCGACTACCTCGTAGCTGATGAGTTTGTTCGTCACCCACTGATTATTGTACCGGAAGTATATGTAGTTGTATTCCGTGGCGGCTGTCTCGGGCGTCATGTTTTTCTCCGAGCCCACCGTTTCGGCAATCTCAGGAGTTGCCATCCGAATGATTTGCGCAGGCAGGTCCTTGATGCCGTCCATGGTCTTGTCTGCCACCTCACTGCATCCCTCGAACGCTACAGAAATGGTTGCGACAGCAAGAAGGAAGAGTGCTTTGTGGATGAACGAGAGGAATCGCTTCATAGACATGCCTCTGAAATATCTTCGATGATACGGAATGTTTTTCTTGTTTTGATACTTGCATTATACCATGAAGTTGTATTGAATACAACGATGAACGCTATATGTTCACGGATTAGATACATTTTTGGCAAAGCAAAAAACGCCCGCAAAAAGAAAAGACCCGCCTGTTAGCCGCAGGCAGGTCTTTCTTCGCAGTGAGCGTTTAAGGTCGGCTCAGGACCCTATTCGTCTTTACCGAAGCAACGTCATCAACGCTGTTCAGTATGTTTTATTGTATGCCAGTCGCACGAGTCGTCAACTATGTTTTGCAGCTACACAGCAAAAAGGAATCTCACCCGCCGATGCAGGCAAGACTCCTAATTGGCTCAGCTTAATCTTCGAGGTCGAAGCTGTACCCTTTCTTATCCATCGTCACGAAGCCATTGCTGGTCTGACATATGCTGTCACCGAAATAAGCTTCGAGGGTCATGCCGGTGTCCTCGCCATCCAGCCACTGCGGGCGCATATAGGCCGCAAGGTCATACAATACGCCGACAGCGTAGGCAATCAGTTCATCGCTGTTCATCGCTTCGTTGACAGCATCGTCATCGGCCTCGACAGGGATACCGATGGAGGCGGTAATGGTGTCGGGTGTGTTGTCGTCTACGTGACGAGTAGCGGTTAGCTCAAATTTCAGGATGTTAGTTTCCATGATGGATTCTCCTTTGTGTCGATGTGTGTTTGCTTATTGCACTTATAATTCTAGGCCGTTCGCATAGCGGGTCAACTAGAAATCCGACTAGGCCGGATTTTCTGAAAATTTCTTTTGGAAGCAAAAATAGCCCGCACAGAACTGAATCTGTACGGGCTATTATTAGTCATGGGGATGTTCGTGGCAGGGTTCAGGCGGCATACCATGCGGGTCAGGCTCGGGGAAGCGGCCATGGTCCCCGATGATTTCCGAAGTACGGATACCGTTCGCTTTCCGGCAAGCCTCGATGGTCTTAGAAAGCACTTCCTTGACATCACGCGGGTTCTTGATGCGGCGGATGTCGATTTCCGGAGTCATAGCATCCGTGGAGCAGAGATGGATGCTGCCAACACGGCACAGACGCTCATAGAAGTTCTGCTTGAACGCGATGTCCCGGACACGGTACAGCTGAATCTCGTCTTCGCGCAGGTTAAAGCAGCCACGCTGGATGATGAGTTTGGTCTCGGTCAGGGTGTACTTCGTAAAAGACAGCGGCAGAGAAAAGATTGTGTGGCGTTTTCGGTCGGTCCAGAGAATTTTCTCCTTGTCCAAGTCGATGCCGAACTCGCCGTTTTTGAGGGTGGACATGGTGCGGCTCCTTTCGTAATGGGATTTGTTTGGGTTGTTGGTATTCTACCATTTTGGTATCAGTTTAGTCCGTTTTCGTCATATTTGTCGCTTTTCCCAAGATTACAAATACTACACAGCGTTCTAAGGTTTTCAGGTTCCGTCTTCCCGCCTTTAGATACCGGAATTATATGGTCCACATGGAGCGTAATTCCGTCCCTTTTTGGCGTTCGTCCGCAAATCACGCATTTGAAGTTGTCCCTCTTTAAAATATCATATCGTAAAGACGGCGTCAAGATTTTGCGCTGGTACTCTTTGGTTTCGCGTTCTTTTTCCAATGCGTATGATTGATTTACAAAGTCCTCAACATCTTCAGTAGAATATGTTTGATGGTTTGCATAACGATTACGACCGGCAGGCGATGTATATCGGATTGAGCAGGTTATCGTAAATTCTGTCGTCGGAGATTTGCGGTGCTTTTCCTCGTTTCGCATTACCGTGCGCTCCAACACAGAGTACAACCATGACGGAGGATTTTCTGTGAAGTCAGGCAGTAGCTTATACTCTTCCTCAAACTCAGAGAGTAGCTTTCTGTTGATTTCTACAGCATCCAACATTTCTTCGAATTTATCGCGTTCTTTGCAAACTTGACCGAATACATATTTGTCGAAATTAAAATGGTCGAATTTGTATTTGCTTTCTAAGCGTTCGTAGTATTCGACATTGTCTTCAACACTGAGATATTGATACTTTTCGCACAAGGCTTTGTACGCCAGATACCTAGCACTGGTTTCTTTGATTTTGCTTACAGCTTTTCTTCTCGTTGCTATGGCAGAAAGTATCACGAGCGCTAGTGCAAGCAATACAATTCCTGCGGTAAGCATTACCTCGATAGGTAAAAAGGTCATGATTCCATATCCTTTCATCTGTGTTCGCAGACTGTTCAGTCAATATCCAAGTTGCTAAAATCCTCAGCGGGAGGTTCGTTGTACCAGTCGTACTCCTCCGTATCCTCGTTGTCATCATCAAGCAAAAGAAGGTCGTCATCGGTGACGGGAATGTCTTCCATGATGCCCTGCTGTGGCACGAACATGGCAGCGACGACAGTATAGTCACCGTCTTCGAGCACAATCTGCACGGTTGCAATATCCCCTACTTCGGGGACAGAACCGTTCTGGACGGATGTATCAGGGTTACATTGGACATCCACCTCGACATCGAGCGCCGGGATGAAGACCACGATGGTCTTGTGGGTGACGGCAGTTACAGTTCCGGAGTAAGCTACTTCGTTTCCGTGAATGTTCTGGAGGGTGATTTTCTCCGTGTTAAGCATTGTCTTTCACCTCACTGACTTCGTATGCTTCTAATAAAGCACCTGTATTTTTGCCAACAGTGGCTTTGGCGCGAAACATTCATATATTGTGATGTCTTGCGCCTTACAAGAGGTTTCAATATCGTTGACATCAAATGCGTAAACTATTTTAGTCTCACTTCCAAATTCATCATGAACAACAAGTAGGACATATTTTATTCCTTGGGTTTTCCCGCTTTCAATGATATTGATTACATCCTGTGTTATTGGGAATTTTTCGTGTGGTAAGGCTTCAAATCTTTGTGTTTTATAGTTTACTGTATTCCATTCAGCGCAATTAGGAATAACTATTTCTATCATAAACGCTACTTTGTCAGGACTACATTGTGCCGTTTCACAATAACTACGAATTTTTCTGAAATGCTTCTCTGTTTGGTGACTGAATTGTTCTATATAGTTTTTGTAGTTGAATTTCCTTCTGTCATTTATTGAGTTGCTTGCCAAAAACAACAATTCATTAAATGCAGTGCTTAATTCTTGAGGTTCACTTGAATTTTCGTGCTTATTAAAAAGTTCTTTTGTCTGCTCTTCATGTTTTTTCGCAGTGCTTTTCCGTTGGTTTCCTTCAGCACCTTCGTATATGAGGCTTACATGAAAATGCTCAATCCCGCCTACTGGCATGTCTGCATTTTTATCTTTAATTACGAAGTCTAATGGAGTATTTGACCGTGTTGGTTCTACAAAGTTATCTCCAATAATTTCTTGAATAACATTTTTTGTGTATTCATACTTTGCCGCCGTTCTGGCAATTTTCAGGCACCGTTCTTCCGCGTCATATTGTGCTTGCGGACCATTGACATCAATCATAAAACAGCCTCATTTACTGTCATTTCATATTTTCCCATCATTACCTTCACACGTTCTTCCATCTTCCTCATATACTCTTCCATATAAGCCCAGTCAGGCTGACCGGTCTTGTCCTTAGGAAGCATGATGATATCCTTGAGTAACTTTGTTCCCGTACACATTTCAGAAAAAGCATATTTATCGGTAGTTACTCGCTCAATAGCGCATCCGATAAACTGCATACAATGTTTTGCCATAGACATTCTAGGCATAAGGATATTAACTCGACCATGTGATACGGCGTAATACGGTTGCCCTTGATAAAACACTTTGCCAAACATGTCCACGGTCAATGTGTTTGCTTCCCAGAGATGGGCATTCTTGTTATCAATGAACGCAATAATCCCATTATTCTCTTTCCCAGACGACACGAGGGGGGTGTTTCCTTCCACAATGGCCTTGGGCTGAATGTCGTCTTTTGATAGAAATGCGTCAAACAGCTCCCCTACCCGGAACTCTCCCCACTCTCTCGTATCCACCTTTTTCTTCTCCGCATCCTTCGCAGCCTGCAGCATGGTCAGCGACTCGGCGACTTTGGTTTCAAGGTTGGCCATGTAGGATTCCATATAAGCCCAATCGGGGGCACCGTCAGGGGTGGAGGGGAGTTTAACCCTAAGGTTTCTTACTCTATCCACGCTCATTTTAAAGCCAAGCCAACCAAATTCAGCTCTCTTTCCAAAAATGATAGCGCAAAGAAAGAGCGCATTATATTTGTTAAGTGGGGTATGTGGCAAGGGAGTTAAAGTCGAAACAATATTCGATGTGGTAAAAGCTTCTTCTTGATAAAAAGACGCCCCCATTGCACCGTCGGAAGCAACTGTAATGCAATTACCTTGATGTGTGGCTTCTTCGCAAGTGTTTGTAATCCCGTTGTTGAATCCACTGGTCGTAATATAGTTAACCGTTCCTGTTCCTAACTCGTCCTTTGCGTGAAACCTTCCATACTCGACCTTAAAGTAATCTCCAATCCGAAACTCCTTCCATTCGGAAGTATCAATCTTCCCCATTATTGTCCTCTCCCTTCTCCACCAGAATGTTCGTGCCTTCCTCAGTGCCGGTCACTGTCGAACCGTAGAGCACCTTCTGCAGCAACTTGTCCCCGAACTCCTTGGCGTTGATGCCGCGCTTGTACATCTCGTAGTCCATCACGGTCTTGATGAAATCTTCCTCGTACAATTCAAAAGGCTTCTCCGGCATCTGATAGGACAGATGTTCAGCCGGATTGATAAGCTGGCGGGTGTTGTAGCGGTCATCGTTGTCATCCTGAATCGCCTTGACCCAGTAATCTTCCAGCGCAGGCCACTTGTCGTGTACATCCTGCCGACCCTTGTTCTTGACCGTCTCCAGACCGTCATCAGCTACATAGTAACCCTTGATGTTGCGTCCATTCTGCGGCTTGCCGGTTTCAAAAATGAAAATGGAAGTAGTAACGCCCAGACCGAAGAAAAGATTTTCAGGCAGCTTGATGATGGTGGTCAGAGTATGGCGTTCCAGCAAGGCTTTCAGCTTGGATTCCTTCTCCATTTTCTTGTCAGGAAGAATGAAAGCGCACTTCGTACCTGCAGGAACGCTATCCAATACATTGCCAACGATTGTTGCACAACCATACCGTCTCTCGTAGGGCGGGTTCATCATGACCTTTGTGATTTTCTGTTTCCGAATCCACTCAGTCGCCTCAGCCGAGGTGGCATCCATCTGCACGAGGTTGGTTTTGCCGTCCTTGTGAATCATCATGTTGGCACAGGCCAGAGCGTAGACTTTCCGGTACATCTCGATACCAAACAACTGCTCAGACTTGATTTGCTTTGCCTTGCTGGTGTTGCTGCCGCCTGCCTCACGAATCATATTGCACATGCTCTTTACGAGGAAGGTGCCGGAACCACAGGTAGCATCCAGAACCCGGTCATTCATATTCACATCAATGAGTCGGTACATAAAGGATGCAATATGGTCAGGGGTAAACACCTGTCCCGCCTGAGCCTTACCACGGTAGCGGTTAAACTCATTGAAGAAGATAGCCATAACATCTTCGCCATTCCAGTTATCGGAATTGACGAGGTCGGCAATCTGGCAGACATTGTCGATGAAATCGTTGATAGCTTCCTGATTTTCCGTAATAGACATACGGACAGAGGCATACTCCTCCAAGAGCACATCCAGCTTGTTGTTCTGCTTCTTATCCTCTTCCAGAGCCTTAGACAGAGCACTGTAAATCCAGTTATGGAAGGTGCTGTAATCCATGTCTTTCAGTTTTTGAAGACCGTTCTGAGGGTTGTAACGCTGGGCGACAAGGGCGCAAGCCGTGAAAATCATCCGGTCCTGCAAGTCCGTCATACCGAACTTGAAATGCAGGCTGTTGTTGATTTTCTGCGTGATTTCGAAGATGTAGTTGCTATCGAGTTTCTGGCTCGTACACAGGCGGATATAGTAGTCCTTGTTTTCCAAGCGCTTGGACGCATCAGACAGCTCGATTTTGTTCTTGAACACGCGGATAGCACTGCCGCTATAGAGAATACCGATGGTCTTGGAGTATTTCTTGGCAACCACATCAATGTTCTTGAACAGTTCCTTGACATGCTTTTCCTTGGAAACACCTTCTGTTTCCGATTTCGTCTCCAGAATGATGGCGGGTTTGCTGGCGTCATCCGGCAGATACCAGCCATCCGGTTTATCATTACAGCCACGGAATCCCAGCTGATTGAAGGTAGTGATTTGCCCAGTCCCCTGCTGCACTCCATCTTCGGTCTTATCAAAGCCAAGAACCAGCTTGGCGCTGTCACGAACCTCATCCTCTGTACGCATTTCCTTGCTCATAGTATCCTCCCAAAAACAAAACCCCCGATGCCAAAACATCGGAGGTGTAAAAATCTATTATTTATCGTTCAGAATTGCCAGCAACTCATCGAGGCTGGTCACATACCGGTATTTCTCTGCCATCTCGTCAGGCACCGGAATCAACTCGCTCATGTAATAAAGAACCTGCACGCCATTGTTGGTGCATTCGTTGTACTTGTCGATATCTCGCTGCTTTCGTGCCTCAAAATCCTTGTCATCGCTACCGTAGGGGTAAAAGTGCTGCACACCCTGACACTCGATGGCGATGTTCTTGCCCGGCAGGAAGAAATCCAGACGCTTCTTGCCCATCCACGGGAACATCTTTTCCCGCTGATACTCGATACCGTTGCATTTCAGCATCATGAGCACATCGTTTTCGAGATAAGATTTCTCGCGCAGAAAATCTTCCGTGTTCCGATAGATTACCGGCTTGGCAGTCTGACTGATAGCCTTGTCAGGGTTCAGCTTCTTGTAGTGAACGGTCGTAGGTCGGACATAGACGACCCTGCCGCTTTGCAAGTGTCGGAAATGCCCGCAGCGCTCAGATTGGAGCACACAGAACCCTGCAAATGCCCGCTTCCCGGCACTGTCATTCACATAGACGACGATGCCCTTTTTGAGGTCTACGATAGTCTGCTTGGTTGTGCTTAGACATTCTCTGACATCCTTGACCGTTTCCTGCTCCCCGTTCGCGTGTATGATGCGCTGCTCGACTTTCCGACTCATACATCGCTTCTTCCAAAGACATATCGTATGCAGCCAGATTTGCAGTATCAGCGCCGCTGAGCTCGGAGCCGTCACAGAATTCCGTATATGTAGGGAATCGCGCTCGGTTCGCAGCCACCGTTCCAGCAGGTTGCCAGACTCGTTCAGAACGGAAAGGTAGCCGTATACCCCATTTCGTGTATTCACCGCCATCATCAGTCCGTCCACACCGAATTTCTTCTCAGCCTTTCTCAGCTCGACAAATGCCGTCATTTCCCGCATCCGCCAGTTATCGGTAGGCATGACCATGGTGCAGGTGTTCTCACCCTCAAAGCCCACGAGAATCGGGCACAGGAAAGTCGTATCAGCCCTTCTGTGGACAAGGATATAGAATGATGCACCGTAGGTATCATCCACCTTGATAGCGTACTCATCGTAGGGCTCAAGCCCATACTCGCCGCTGTTCAGTCGGAAATCACTGATGACTGATTCGTTGTCGGTCGTGAGTTTCGCAATGGTAGGCAGCTGCAGTATACGAGTAAGGTCCTTGACGACCTTATAGCAATCCGTCCCTTGCCTCTGCATCCGGTACTTGTCATGCGTCAAGTAGAATTCGCGTTGCCATTCGGCGCTATTATTATTCATGTAAAATCCTCGCTCCCGGCTATTTCTGCCGAAAATCTGTAGGTATGTTATTTTTCTGTATCAAGTGCTTTCAGCATCTGTTCAGCTAATGCCACCGAAAGCAGCGGCGGGACGGCGTTGCCGATTTCTAATCGTTTCAGGCAATCCGAGCCGTAGAACTGATAGTTGTCCGGAAAACTCTGCAACCGTGCTCCTTCTCGTATCGTGAGTGCCCTTGAATCTCTTGGATGGATGCATCTTGATGAGGACGGACAGGCAAAGTTCCGTGTGATGGTAGTTGCGGGCTTCTCCCACCAGAGTTTCGCGTAGGTATTCTTGAACCCGCTCTTAGGTCTGAGTTCTTCCGGCAAATCATCTTTACCTTGCCCATCTTTGAGCGCCGCCATGATTTTGCGAAGATGGGCGCTGTTGTTCGGGGATTTATGCTCCGTGAGCGTATCGGAGTCCCCCTGCCGGACCCATGAAAGAAACTCGTTATCTGGAGGAGCGGCATACACAGTGTTTTCCTCCCCGCACGAGAGCGCAGGCAGGTCTTTAAGCGCGTTTTGCAGCGTCACATACGGCAGTAGTCCTTCTCCGTGTGTCGGCTCCGGGTACTGAAAGGGATTGTCGCCCAAGAACCCGACAAGAATGACTCGTTCTCGCAGCTGCGGTACACCGTAGTCTACGGCATTGAGGATTTTGTATTGGAGGCTGTACCCAATATCCTCGAATTCTTTGCGGACATGCTCAAACAGGGTTCCTTTATCCATGCTCAGAATGCCTTTGACATTCTCAAACAGGAAGGCTCTCGGATGCAGGATACAGAGAACGCGCTTGTATTCCATGAAGAGATTTGCCCGCGCATCCATCTGCCGTTTACCGAGCGTAGAGTATGACTGACACGGCGGGCCACCGACCACGACATCAACTGTCCGGTTTCCTATCGTTTGACGGAGGACATCTTCGGACAAATCTTTGATGTCTCCTTGCAGCATATTGACCGCAGGATGGTTGAGGGTATATGCTTTCGCAATATCCTTTTGCATCTCGTTCGCCAAAATGATTTCAAATCTGTCGTTCCTTGAAAACCCGTAACTCAATCCACCTACACCTGCGAACAGGTCAACGACGGTGTATTTTCTTGACTCTGGCATGATGACTCCAATAAAAAATCCGGCACGAATTACTCATGCCGGACAATGACTTTCTTGCTCTTCAATTTTGCTCAAGATACGGTACAGTTCCGTTCCCACGACTCTTGCGAGTTCACAGGGAACTGCATTCCCGATTTGCTTATACTTGCTCGTCAGATTCCCGCAAAAGACCATATCTTTCGGGAATGTCTGGATAGCGGCTGCTTCTCTATAGGACAGCCGTCTGGTACTACCTTCCTCACCGAACTGCCAATGGTCTTTGCCGACCTTCACCATATCAGGCGACCCGGGCCAGAGAGGCGCTTGCTTAGCCATCGCGGGAATCGTGAACGATACGCTGTCCCAGCCGCGTTTCCGGTTCCGGGACATGTAGCGCGAGGAGTAGGCTTCTTTGCAAATTTCATCCTCTGCCGCCGGTGCCAATCCCTCTAACGCCTGCCGGATACTGATACGGTCAGGAAACGGTGCAGGAACCTTGAACTCTACACCATACTTCTCAGCAATGTCTTTTCGGATGCCCACAAGGAGGATTCGCTGTCTATCTTCCGGGACATGATAGTCCGCAGCATTGACAAGGTTGATGGACACCACATATCCCTTGCTCTCGAAATCCGCGATGATAGCGTCCTTGATTTTTCCGCCGCCAAGCGTAAGCAAACCTTTGACATTCTCAGCAAGAAACAGCTTTGGCTGCTTCTTCTCGACCAGTTTCACGCAATGACGGTAGAGGATATTCCGGCTATCGTCGATTTTCCTTGGTCCCGATAAACTGAAGCCCTGGCACGGGAATCCGAAAGAAGCTATATCGCAATCCGGGATGATATCGTAGTCCACTTTGCCGATATCACCTTCTACCACCGTAGCATTGCTCCACAGCCTATGGGTCTCGCAGGCATCGTGGTTGAAGTCGTTCGCCCATACCGTGCGAAACCCGGCTTGCTCTAAGCCGATATCAAGTCCCCCTGCACCGGAAAACAGCGAAACATGCGTGTATACTTTGTTCTTATTCATTCATTTTGGGTCCTATAAAAAGCCGATGCAGAATTGCTCCGCATCGGATACTTATTTACAAAAAATGAGCGTTAAATGCGCGGAATGCACAAAAAACACACGCGCTCATTTATCGAACGCACGCGTGTGTTTAGGATGCTTTTTGTTGGTCGTTGTGCGAAAACAAATAGCGGTATCTTCAACGGCTTTGCGCCGCATCGGCGATTCGCTCTTTCGCAACAACAAAAAAATCGGCATCCTTTTCGATGCCGATAAAGTTTCTATTCGTATTCATTGCCGCCACGCCGGTCGAGCCGCTTCCCATACAAAAATCGAGGACCGCATCGCCCTCATTCGTGTAACTCCTGATGAGCCACTCACACAAAGCTATGGGTTTCTGTGTGCCGTGCGCCGCACATTTCTGCTTATCAGTGGCAAATGTCAAAACGCTCGTTGGAAATCTCTCGGTGCTGTCGTAGCTTTTTGCCTTGTATTTCCCGTAATCCTCAGTCATCTTGGAGTTCCGCTTATGCTCCGCCGTTGAGACCTTTCTCGGATGCCCTGAGGTCTTCTGTGGGTTGTAGGTGGGCAGTTTCCTGTAAAACACTAGAATATCCTCATGTGCCCGCAGCGGCATCCGGTTCGCGTTTAGGAATCCTACCGGAGATGTCTTCTGCCAGATGAGGTTATACCGCCACGGTATAACCTTACTGTCCATCAGTGTCTTGGTGTACGCTCCTGCCGAGAATAGAATCACTGCGCCGTTCTCGGTCAGGATTCTATCCAGCTGCTTCCAAATCCCCTGCTGTTTGTTTTGGGTCCATTCGGACATTGCATCAGCATAGGAAATCCCCGCCTTGTAGCAGGAAAGAAGAAACTCAGGCTGGCTTAGGCGTTTGCCGTTCTTTTCAAGAAAATCCTCAAACGGCAATACTGTATCCCAAGCCTGATGCGTAATACCGTAGGGCGGGTCCGCTAAGACGAGGTTTACAGAATGTGCCGGAATCTCGTTTAGTTTTTCGCAGCAGTCTCCCTGCATCAGCATGACGGCGCTCATGCTTTACCTCGGAACAGTTCCTTCAAGGCATCCAGCTGGTCAGCCTGAACCTTGCCGTCACGGATAATGGTGAAGAATCTGCCCTCATCGAGCAAGGCCCTGTCCTGCTGCCCGTACATCGTAACGATACCCATGTGCCGGCCTTTGAGGTAGTTCAGCATATCCTTTTCCGGGAACTCTTCCCGGAACCGCCACGAACAGATACTGAACGGAGCGTACTTATTGATGAAATCCTCGCTGTCACTGTGAAATGCCTCGTCCCGATTCCGGTATCTGTGATGCCGCGCCGTAGTCGCAAGGATATCTACCCCGTGGACTGTGGGTACATCTGTATCGACCAGAGGCCCGAACACGACCAATTCCTGTACCTGAAACACGAAAGGCCTTTCCGCCTCGCTCTTATTGATGAGAATGGCTCGCTCAATCGCTTCCAGACACCGTTTCTGTGCGAGCGCTCGTGAATATTGCCGCTTCTTTTCCGCCATGATAATTCCCTCCGCAAAACAAAAAAGCCCCGCGCAGACATTACATCCACGCGGGGCTAGAGCAAACTATGAGTTTTTAGAAAACTGCTGCCGTCTGCAAAACGACCGGCACCACCGTACCGAGCACCAGAGTCAAGGTCATCATAACCGCCATGACAAGAGAAGCAGCCTTCTGGGCTTTCTTTCGATTCCGCATCTTTGTACCTCTTTTCGAGAAAAATCAAGCCGCAGAGAACGAATCCCTGCGGCATACATACTAAATCACCTTATATTCTCCATTGTATCCAATTCGCACGAATGTGCAACTGCCAAGCGACGAACACGAAAATTTTCAGTCACCGGGCTTGCCGCCTTCCTTTCTGCAGCCCGTTAGCAACCTACCGAGCGGCAGCAGCTGAATTCCCAGCGCGTTGCCTATCCCAAACTGCTTCGTTCAGAACGGAAACAAGGCGAACCCCTTCCTGTGCCATTCGCCCTTGTATCCTTATGTACTTTTTTGTATCTTTTTGTTGTTTTTCCTATTGCAATTCCACCAGCGTTCCCGTATAATAGTTACAGAATGATACACAAAGCTACAAAATGATACATGCGAAAGGAGTCGCTATATGTTCTCTGTCAAGCTGAATGCCCCTGTCCTGTTTCGCAAGCAGCTGCCGATGATTGCCGAGGCATTGCATGTTGATGAGAAGGTCCTTGAAGATTTCATGACCGTTTCGGCTTTTTATGGCGTTAAAGATGGCAAAGGAACGATTGTCCCTATAAAGAAAACGGATACCGTTGTCCATATCGATTATAAGGCATATGATAGCTACTACTTTGTTGTCGAAGCTATCCTGCAATACGCTAAAGACATCGATGCCTCTGTTACTCTCCCTGTCATCACTGAAATCGAACTCGGTACAGATGTTTTCAAGAAGATGGCTCCTGACCAGCTTTCAGATATTGTATATCTGGCAAAACTGCTCCGCGACAGCAACGGCCGCATTCCAAGGCTAAAAGAGTTGAATGCGCCGTACATTCTTGTTGCCAGCGAGTGCGCACACCTGTGCAAAAAGGTAGAGTGCCTTGAAGACAACGCACACATGCCGTCCCCCTCCAAAGACTTAAACGGACATATCTATGCTTCCTTGCATGATATCGGCTATTCGATTCTTGACGGCTGGCTGAACAAGGATGACAGTTCTGAGTATAATGATAAGGAGAATGCGGGATATGACCCCGATAAGCTGGCGGCGCTCGTCAAGAAAGCCATCGGTACGCGGACACAGGAGCAGTTTTCCCAGACATCGCATCTCGGCCGCGTATATGTGAACCGTCTTGCGAACGGCAAAACACAGTCTCAGCCTACCGAGGTTACCTTGAAGAAAATCGCCAAGGCAACGGATGCCGTGACGGAAAACGAGCTTCGTCAGGCATGCGGTTATGAGCCGCTTCCGGGTGAGGATGTCGTGGAGTCTAAGAAACGCATCGAAACCGTGGACGACTACACATGGATTCACGAGAATGTCAATTATTTCCTTGAATTCCTGAAAGCGCAGATTCCGATGGCGTTGCCGCTGTATAATCTCGTCATCCTCGAGAATCAGTACATGAGCATCCACAAGGACGGCTATGACCTTTTCGGTATTCATCGCTGCTCGGCTCCCGTCGAGTATTCTGAGGACGGTACTGTTGCGAATGTCATTTACCCCGTTACTTTCGATTTTACAAATTTTCAGCGTGGCATCCGCCTTTCTGTGGCCGTCGGGCTCTTGGGTCATTACAGCAAAAACAATGAGCTGTACATTACCGACTACATCACCGATGTCGATGCACTGTACAAGTATGCACCCTTCTTGCGCAAGGCTATCGACAAAGTAGGAGAGAATTTCAGGGAAAGCGGTATAGATATTCAAGACTTCCCTGTTTTTTACTATACTATAAACCTGAAGAAGGCATTTACAGCAAAGCATGTCTTTGCGAAAATGGAGAAGTTTCTGACCAGTCTTGTGAAAGTTCGTGTGGATGCACTCGGATTCTATGCTGACAACCTGAGCGACGAGACCTTCATCAAGTTCCTTAAAAACCATAAGAAGGTCATGACGAACGAGTACGCCGACAACGAAATCAAGGATTTCTACGAGAATGTTGTTGTACGGCATGGCGACATCGAGGACTTCTTTGCGGAGAACTCGGACTATAACAGCAAAGCCGCTATCGTCGCCTATGTCATCCAGAATGAGGCTTCGGACGATACCCCCCGCCGTCTGGTAGACGGATTCACCTTTGACGATGACGACAAGGAAGATAGACCCTGTGTTGCCGCATCGAAGCGAAAAATCGAAGCATGGCAGAAAGAGCATCCCGGTAATGGCTTTAACCTGAAAGTGTTCTCTGACACTCTGAAAAAGTATGCCGATGAGTTGGGCTTAGAGTTCGGTGATGTGTACTACTATCTGGTTGTCGAGGATGACAAGGCTGACGAGATGGGCGTTCGCGTCTAATACTTAACCTATAGCCTCTGACTATCCCAGACAAAAAATAATGCTGCTACCCGTTAGCTGGGCGGCAGCATTTTTGTTTTCCGTTCTGAACATGCATTATCCCGCACCGGCATCCACACCGGAACCTCTCTGCTGTGTTTCCGGTGTGTACCCTGCTGGCTGGCTGGCGGCGGGCGGCCTGCAGTGCCGGTTCTCAGCGGCTCTGCGAAATCCGGGCAAAAAGAAAACGAGAACTGCGCCAGTAGCGGAGTCCTCGCAAAAGATAATTCTTTTTGATTACAGGGTTAGTATACCTCGAGCCGCACGGATGTGCAAGAGGTCATTTGCGATTCTTTTGGGCAGGTTTCTGGCATCCTAAGCGCATCGCCTTGCAGTAGATGGCAGTGCTTGTTCGGTTCAGAGTTTTCTGCAGAGATTTGCTCGCACCTTCCACGGGAAAGCGTTCCCGGAGCACCTTTTCCTCATCAGCCGTCCACGTCGAGCGTTTCTGGCACACAAGGCCCATGATGCTCGTGTGGTTCAAGACAGAAGCACGGCTGCGGTTGAGGTCTTTCAAAAGAGCCTCGCTTGCACCTTCCCAAGGATATCTCTCAATGAGAATATCCTCCTCTTCCTCAGTCCACCGGCGTCTATTTTCGTATCGGAGCCCCAATGCGTTAGCCTTCATACTGATGAGATAGGCACTGCGCTGAAACAGTTGCACCAGTTCCTGGCTTGCCCCCTCCTTCGGGTATCGTTCAGCCAGAATCTTCAACTTCTCCTCAGTCCAATAATGCCGGGCGCCTTTTATGCCGAGCAGACGAGCCTTTCTGTTAATGGTCGCGGCGCTTCTGCCGAGCAGTTTCTGGAGGTCTTTGCTGGCACCCTCGTTCGGATACCGCTCTCTTAAAATCTCGATGTCCTCGTCAGTGAATCTCTTTCGTTTCACATTGCGAAGCCCAACTTGCTGGGCCTTGAAGTGAATTGCCTGCTTTGTGCGGTTCAAGGTCTTTACGAGCGCATCACTCGCGCCTTCCTTCGGATACCGCTGATTTAAAATCGTTAAGTCTTCTGCTGTCCAGGGTTTTGCCATGATTTTACACCTCTTTCGTTCGTTGGCAACAAAAAAAGAGCAGACGCACCACTGGGGTGAATCTGCTCTTCTTCGTCAGAATGTGAATTGTACGGAAGTCGTTTATTATGCTGCTATCTATCGTACAATTATAAGTGTATGCTATTCGCACAGCCTGGCAAGAGGAAACTGTGCTCAGAACGAAAATGGCACTGGCTGCGCTGCATCATTTAGTTGTCGTATATCGGTATGCCGATATAGTGCGGGCGTACCCATTTTTTTGAGCGTGGCGAAGAAAACTCTTAGTATTGTGTACGAGTTGCAACTCCTACCAGTTTTGTGTCCTTGCACATTTTCCCAACGAGTTTTTGCTGAAATCCGCACTTTTTCCAGCGAGTTTTCGGTTGTATTCCATGTTTTTCTGTGGATGAGCCTATTGAGAGAAATTTTCTGCACCACTTTTTTAAAAAATCGCATGTCGTTGACACAACCCGGGCAAGGGCTACGCTTTGTGCGCAGTCTTGTGTATGGATTGCAACAAGCCGATGCCCCCCAATAATAGCAAGCTCCGGGAGCAATGCAGCCCCCGGAGCTTATTTGATGTCAACTTTTCAAAGCGATTATTTGGATTGTGCGGCAGATACCTTCTGCTGGTAAAGTTTCATTAACTCGGTCACACAGGCGCTTTCGCTGGTTCTTGCGGCAGTTCCTTTTGTGAATCCGTAGGCGTCCATAACGGCGCGGTCATTGTCTTGATGGGCTTTGCGGAGTTCCGGCGGCATGGTTAAATCGTCGTACAAGTCGGCTAAGCTGCTGTCCGGGTAAAGGGCGCGTGCGTCCAGAATCGCTTGCGCGGTTTGTTCGATTTTGGCTTTCTGCTGTTCTGTGGGTGTAGGCCACGGGAAGTTGTTGTAGACAATTTTGATGACAAATGAAGAGCGCACACCCCGTCTATAGCTTTAAAGCTTAGGCGGGGTTAGCTCGCTTACTGGGAGTCAATATAGGATTTTACAGCCGCTTCTGTTCTGTCCGAAACGCCACACACAAAGTAACTATCGCTCCAAAAATATGGTTTCCAATAATATTGCTTAAGTTGCTCACTAAAGTTTTTACGGATAAGTCGAGAAGTTACGGTTTTATAATTGTTAGCCAGTTTGGATAGCTGTACTTGTGGCGGAGCTTCAAACAAAATGTGAATATGGTCTAAGTCAGTATTGACAGCCTTAATAGTGCAATGCCATGAATCAAAGATTGTTTTTGTTTGGTCAATCAGGTAGGTTTTTATCGCACCCTGAAGCACAGGATGACGATATTTAGTTACTACAACTAAATGGTATTCTAGTAGGTAACAGGAGTGTCTATTTGTCCTATATAGGTTGTTTTTGCACATGGTATATCCTTTACAACTAACTATGCTTGAGGTATAATCATACTATAAAGCGACACTATTGTAAAGGAGGTGAGTGCTTTGAATATTACATCCAGCTATCAAGTCAGAATTGTCAACTGCAGTGTCAACCTTAACGATACGGTTCGTATATATCAGGAAGCACTCTCCTACCTGATTGGTATTGTCAACGAGAATTGGGATGCCGTAAAAAGCATAACCGTCGGAGCCTTGGAACAGCAACGCTATATCGAAAAGCTGGTTCATGGCAATAAAAACCGTGAAGCCAAATATCCGGAATTCGATAAAAAGTTCTATAAGTATCCTTCGTACTTGCGCCGTGCAACCATTACAGCTGCTATCGGTGCAGTGAGCAGCTACCAAAGCAATCTTGCTAATTGGGAAAATACCGACAAGCAGACGGCTGTGCCTACGCTTCAGGTTGACAGAAAATCGTTTCCTACATTCTTCCGCGATGACATGTTCGAGGTGGAAGGCGCACCAGAAAAGGTGAAAGTTCCAAAGAATCCAAAAGCTAAGGACAAGCTCACGCCGGAAGAAAAGAAAATTGAGAAGAAAAAACGTCAGGCTGCTCAGTTAAAGAATTCTCAAAATGAGATTACAGCTCTAAATGACAAACATACGGTTTACCTGAAAGTCTACCATAAGAACGACTGGGTGTGGGCCACTGTCACTTTGCGTAAAACCGATATTGCCTATCTGCGCAAATATTGGATGCACGCTTGCGCCTCTGCGCCTGTACTCGAAAAGCGCTTCGGTAAATACAGCTTGCGCTTTTCGTTTGAAGAAAATATATTCCTTAGTAAAACACCTATCAAAAAGCAACGAATCTGTGCAGTCGATTTGGGTCTTAACACAGACGCGACTTGCTGTATCATGACTGCGGATGGAACTATCCTTGCAAGAAAGTTTATCAATTTTGCAAGTGACAAAGACCATCTGTATCATGTGCTCAATCGCATTAAGAAGTTTCAAAGACTGCACGGTTCTCGCGAGGCACATAATTTTTGGGCGTATGCCAAGCGCATCAATGATGAGTTGTCCAAAAAGATTGCCTCTGTCATTGTAGAGTTTGCGGTTCTCTATTCTGCTGACGTAATTGTTTTCGAACACTTGAATTTCAAGGGCAAGAAAGCATCTTCCAAAAAGCAGAAAATTCAGATGTGGCGAAAAAACGGTATCCAACACATTGTGGAGCATAAAGCGCACCGCTGCGGCATCCGTATTTCGCATATCTGTGCTTGGGGAACCAGCAAGTTGGCATTCGACGGCAGCGGCAAAGTGACTCGTGCGCAAAATAACCATTCCCTTGCCACTTTTGAAAGCGGCAAACAATACAATGCGGACTTGAATGCGTGTTTTGACACACTCCCACGATTGAAATCGTGGGATTCTACTTCAACGAGGTCGCTGGCTGACCCAGTCTTACACCTCTCGGCAACGGAATGGTGCCCCATCCGCGCGGGGGTTATTACGCAGGGTAGCCCATTTGAACTAATCCCATACGACATATGTTAATAGCTGCATTGACATCTCTCTCGTGGTGTGTACCACAAGACGGGCAATCCCATCGGCGTTGCTTAAGAGTGAGTTCTCGGTAAATGTATCCACAACGACTGCAACATTTGCTTGACGGCGCAAAGCGGTCGATTTTCACAACCTCTGTGCCGCAGTTAGATGCTGCCCATTCGAGGATTTGGACAAATTCACCAAACGCAATATCATTGATTTTGCGTCCCCAGAGTTTTTGCATACCCTTGAGATTTAAGTCCTCAATGCAGATGATAGCGTAATCCGCTATCAGTTGGTAAGCAAGCTTAAAGAACCAATCGGTGCGTTGATTGCAAATCTTTCGATAGATACGGTTCAACTCCTTGATTGCTTTCTTACGGTTGTTGCTTCCCGGTTTACAGCGAGAAATGTGCCTTTGTACCCGTTGCAGCTCTTTCAGCGAGGCTTTATACCACTCAGACGAATCTACCACGGTGCCGTCATCCAAGTTAAGAAAGTGCTTTAAGCCGAAATCCATCCCGACAGCTTTACCTGCTCGCGGAAGGATTTCATTACATTCTTCCTGGGTGACGACAAAGATGTAGATATCTCCTAAATTGTCGCGTTTGACAGTTAAGGTCTTTACTTTACCTTTCAACGGACGAGAATCAAAGTATCGATATTTTCTATCATTGATTGTGATGCCGCCTTTACCGTCAAACTTGTAGCCAGCCTGTTTGAGCGTGAAACTTTTGTACATCTCGCGCTTTTTGAATTTCGGCGGTGACTTCTTAACAGGATGTTCCTTCTTCTTGTTGTCAAAATAGGCTTTGTAGGCACGGTAAACGCGCTCCACTACATCCTGTATAGCTTGACTGCCGAGATTCCGCCAATGTGTCCACTTGCGGCGCTTTTTGATTTTGGCAATATACATTTTCAGCTTTTCCTCGCTGAGACTTTTGCCATAGACCAAATAGTACATACGCCGCATAGCAATGCAGAAATTCCAAATTTCGGAGGCGATTTCTATCTGTTGAACAAGATACTTGTTTTTCTTACTATTGTACAGTTTATATTTGTATGCTTTCATTACAAGACGCATAGACAGCAGCCCCCTTTCATTTAGAATCTACTATTCATGGTATGCCATTCGCAATTTTTTGCAACAAAAAATGCTGTCCACCGCAAAATGGACAGCATATATCCGTTCTTAATGCCTTTCATCCCACGACTAAAGTCGTGGGTTTTCCCGGCTTGTTTTTATAACATTGGTGCCCGGTATTTCATCCGCGAGGTAACAAAACCCATGTCAAAGAAGGCATGGTCTCAGTGTAAGGCTAAAGTTCCTGACATTGAGCGTAGAACCCAATGCACTTTGTATTCCCTTAAACAGTTGCATTCACTGCTGAGTCCCTCCGTGGCGACTCAACAGCCCGGGCCCATCTGTTGGGATTACACTGTGTTGCGAGAACTTTGCGGGAGACTAACCCCTATGTGGCGACCAATGCCGTCAGGCGTTGTTAGCTAAGTTTGGGTCGTATCTCTACCTTCGGGTAACGCAGAGATTTACCGTGGGGTTACAACCCACGGAGAAGCCCCATCTATAGCCGAAAGGCTTAGGTGGGGAGGTTCACATTGTTCCGCATATCGTTCCGAGCCTCTCCCCCACAAACAAAAAAGCCCTGCACATACCAAAGCGGCATGTGCAGGGTCATTCTTTTATCCGAGAGGCCTCTCCAACACTTCAAGGATGTAGGTGAAGAAATAGAACGCGAGGTTTCCGATTTTATCGGAGTCGTGCTCGACATTTGCCATGATACGGCTCAAAGACCCGTTTTTCAGGGACTTCATGGCAGCATAGACGAGCAGATAGATGTTTACATAGGTCATCTGCTCCTTGGGCTTGTAGCCCTCGAACGCTTTCAGCTGGCACTCTCTGGAAATCTTCTGAGCCAGCGAATACCAGCTGCGCAGATAAAACTGTCCTCCCTCTTGGTTCATCTCCTGCTGTACTCGGACCTGATATTTCGGATAGTTGTTGTTGACGACCTCGGCGAACTCCGTATCCTTGAACTTATTCTGGTGGTAGTACAGCCACAGAGTCGAGTTTGCCAAGTCCATGCACGCCGCAGCCAGAAGCTGTGCCTTGTCATCTTCCAGCGGCACAGTATGCGTCACGGACTCCTCTAAAGGCTTGCCGTTGAACAAGTCTACATGCTTATAGGAATCCTTGCCGGCCTTTACTGTCGTATCGATGAATTCCTTGAAATCCTCGACCAGTGCCACATACGCCTGATACTGAATATCTTCAGTAGAATCCTGAGTATCTTCAACGAAATTTTGCTCGTTCATAGTCTTTCCTTTCTCTGTTCGGCAGTCGTTTTCAGCGGTAATATCGCTTGCCTGTATACTTCATAGTACGCAATTCGCACGAATGGGCAACAATTTTTGCGAAATAAAAAGGCAGGCTCAGAAAAGAACCTGCCATGCGTATTAGAGGTTAAAAATTCCAAGCCAGCGCCGAAACTTGATACCGAACAATTCCTGTGCCTGCTCGTAGTTCATGATAAGCTGGTTGCCGCCCGAAATCTCTGCTTCAAGGGAGTTTGGCAGCTCGTCCGCAATGTATTTCAGTTCGTACCACGGTCCATCCGGCGGATAGGAGTAAATGAGCCGGTTCTGCTTCTTATCAGCCCGGAACTTGCTCGGGTCTGCCTGCCATGCCAGTTCGATTTTCTCAATCGCAGCACGGCCAATGCTCTCATCACCCATGTAGTCGTTGTAATACAGGATGCGCACATAGTCCGGCAAATCGATTCCGCAAGCCTCGAAGATATCTGCAATGACACTGGACGAAGCGTGGAAGATATCCGGGAAGTATTCCTTGCCATTCGCATTTTCACGCATTTCCGTCGTCATCTCATCGATGCTAACAAGCATTCGGCGGACATACTCCCCATAGAACGCGGTAGTCAGCTCCGACATACTCTCATTCACACGCTTCGAGTTCTTGGCACCGCGCTCGTTGTCGATTTTAGCACCGATTCGACAGATGATAGCGCGTTTCGAGAGGTCTTTCGTCAACGAAGTGATTTTATTGGATGTGATAGATACAGCAGGATAGTTCACGAGCCTATCAGAGATTCCCCATTCATCGTTCTTGATTACCCGTTCTGAATGGTTCTGGAACTGGGTCTTGGCGAGGTCGTCGATGTTCAGCGGCAGTCCCTCACATACTCGTTTGAGGCCATCGATTCTTGTGGCTGTAAAATCCTCCGTTGTGTTCATCTTGACGGTCTCGCCGCACATGAGTTTGACAAGAAATTTTATAAAGGTCGTCTTGCCGCCGTTTGAGTCGCCGTATATAACGCCATACATCGGGAACAGTTTGGTGTCGTAATTGTTCCTTGATGCAAAATACCGTAGATACGCCATGAACGGAGTAGCCAGATACCAGGTCATGTACTTAAAGTAGTCTTTCTTAGCCTGCTCGACATCGCCGTAGAAATAATCCATGCCTGAGAAGAACTTCTGGATGCTCTTGATGTTCTTTGCCACCTCGCTGAGATTCGGATTAAGGTCGATATTCTCGTCGTTGAAGGTCATGGTCCCGGCATCATAATCGATATGCAGTTTCGGAAGCTGCTTAACAGCCTCAGCTGCTACGCGCCGAACCTCGGTATATCGTTTCGTAAAAACACGCATCGGTTCCGCTGCTACCACAATACGATTCGCTTGTACCGGCATCTTAGGTATAATTGGCTTGACGAGCTCCTGCATCTTCTTGACATCGGCGACTATCTCGTATTCGACCTCGTCCTCAGTTTGCGCCTGCTCCAGAAAAATAAGCTTCTGCTTTTCGATGGATTGAAAGACGGGCACTTCTTTGATGTTTTCTTTCAGATAATCTTTCTGATTTATGGTACTTACGACCGCCTTGTAGGAGACATTGTCGGAGCAGGTCTCCTTGAAGGTCTCGAACAGGAACTTATAATGCGAAAATGCCGCCTCATCATCGAAGCAGACGATATTCTCTCGCTGGATGCCGCAAAATGCCGATGCCGACATATTCGCACTGCCGGTGATGACTCGGACCCGCTTATGGTCAGCACTCTCCAAGATAAAGATTTTCTCGTGCGATTTCGTGTCCCGCGATACATACAGCTGCAAGGACCCGTCATAGAGCCGGTTTGCGAGGTTCCCTGCCGACTTAGACTTAGCGAGCCGCTGCACGCTGTCGATTTGCACCGACATGATGGCAGCGATGTCGCTGGCGATGATTTTCTCGCAGCCGAACACGACTTCCGCATACGAGAACTTGTTGATGACCTTATTCACGAACTCGATACCGGACGAAAAAGTGATAGCATAGAGTCTGTCGAACCCGTCAAACAGCTCCTCCCAATTCGTTTCGACCGTATCAGCATATATCGCCTTCACAACACTCAGCGCCTGCGTGGAGATGCTCGCCTTTGCCTTCGTGGTTTTGTTCGCCACGAGTTTGAAGGGCTTATCCGTCTGCCCTTCACTGTCCCCCATGTCCTCGCCGGGGTCCAAGAGTTCTTCCGGACCTTCCTCGGTGTATTCGGGGCTTTCCGATGCCATCATGTCCATGAGCGACATCTGATTTTTCAAGTCGTTTGCTTTCCTTCGTGCCATTTTGTGTCTATCCTTCCTAAACAGATTTGGGTCATTTCTTTTGGTCGGGTATATAAGCGAGCAGTTACGTTTTTAGCAACTAATCATTCATGTTTTTTTGCTTTTTCGGTTAAATCTGATTTTAGGTATTCCTAGTTTCATTCTACCACTTTAGCTGTCCCATTGTTCGGACTTCAAACTACTCGGTGCAAGTTTTATCCGCCTCAGCCGGATTTTATTCGTCTTTTCTTGTATCCTCTTCGCGTTTCGTTTAATTTCGTGTTGTTCCGTGAATACCAAAAACAGCAGCCATATTTATTGCAAATACATCCTTGCATCGCTCTTTTTGTTCTCCAATTCCCATTGTATGCAATTCGCACGGCTGTGCAACTGCCCATAGAATATCAAATTGCCGGAAATCATACCGCAGAATATCAAACTGCTGGTAAAATCAGCTTGCTATTCCCTCAGATTTCTGTATTTACAAAATATAAAGCCGTCCACCAGAAAAGGTGAACGGCATGTATTTTGTAGGGGGTTATGCTTGAACTGCTTCTGCTTTCTTTCCGTTGTACAAGGCGGCGACCATATCGACCGCCTCATCCATCGAGCGACACTGGTAGCTGACGACCGTGCCGTTTCCGACCAGCATGTTACCGCTACGCCAGAATGCCTTGGAGTCTGTTGTGTAAATGATGCTGCTTTCCACACGAAGCTCCACGCCGCTGTTCGTCATGACCGGTTGCATTGTTGTACCTCCCTAAAACCTTCTACCGCCGTACAGCCCCACGACCGTACCCAGCGCTTCGTCTTTCGATTGGCAGTTGTAGCTGATGATTTTGCCGCTGCAGGTCAGCATCCTGCCGCAGAGGTTGTAGGTCTTGCCGTCCGATGCAATCAGGAGATTACCGCAGCAATTCACCGTCACGCCTGATTTCGTATACACTACCATGCTCTCACCGCCTTTATTGGTTTTGTTTGTCTTGCGCTGTTTCCCTTTAGCCCGCCGTACTTTGCCAAGACGAGGCACAGGGCGTCTCGAATAGTCTCGGCATGCCCATAGACATGCCCATCGTCACCAATGACTTTTGCCCCTTGCAGCCAGTAGGATGTATCGTCCGAGGCAAAGACCGTGTTGCCATTGAGGACCAGCGTTACGCCTGATGCAGTTTCGATTTTTGCTATGCTCATATTCGTTCTGCCGCTTTCCTGTGCCGTTCTTCGATTTTGTACTGTTTGTCAGTAGTATTATTATTAACTGCGCGAGCATGTTCAATAGATTCAATGCAGGCTTTTTCTGCATCTTCTCGTGAATAAAGTGGCATAGCTGTTTCCTCCTTTCAATTTGTTCTCTTATCTTCCGTGCGCAGCATACCAAGCATAGAAACCATCGTATTGTTCACATCCCGGTCTGCCTTCGCTTAGGCTTGACGGAGCCTGCAGATGGCTGTGTCGTCCCGCGTTTAAGCCGTTACCGTAGGCTTTTTTCACTGCTTCTTTGCGTTTTTCAGAAAATTCTCGCTCTTCTCGTTCGTTTTCTTGGAATGCTTCTGCAAACGCCTTGTACAAGTCGTAGGTCTCTTTGTCGGGGTTAAACGGTGCGGTTCTGTAGTATTCTGTTACGAACCACTTCTTACCGTCGATGCTAGTCAGATAAAATCTGGTATTTGGAATCGGAATACTTCCCATCATAGTCATACACACATCAACCATTCGTTTAATTCATGGAGAATTTCATCCCCATCTCGAAAACCACCGGACCCGTGATATTGGTTCTGTTCCCGCTCATCCTCCAACGTTTTTACCGTGGCGAGCAGCTTATCTTCTCTGCCTTCCGCTTCGCCTTTAGCAAAAGCCGCTTTCTTAGCTTCGTCAATGCGTTGGTATCTGTTCTTTCGTTCCTTTTCGATATAAAGCAGGCCATTGGCTACTGCATCAAGAAACTCCTGCATCTCGGATTCCGGGATGGATTCTTGGCTTTTTCTGCTTTTGGATATACAGCAATAACCGTTATCGTCGTAATGGATAAAATAGGGAGAGTTCGGGACCTGTTGTACTCGCATAGTGCTATCCCACCTTCCGTTCTGAAAGACGATTTGCCGGGACTGTTTCCCGTTGTCCGCTGCTCGCCGCGTGGAGGCTGTCTTTTTGAGCAGCTGCGCGGACAAAACCGCGCTTTTGAGTTACATCTCTGCATTGAACAGATTGCGGAGCTTATAGGTAATATCCTCGCTGTTACCGACGATAGCTGCCGCCTCGTTGATGGAAGCGAGCTCCGAAAGACTATCCGCTGCGTAGTTGTAGCTGATGGTGTAAATGGGGATATCCATACCAGCGATAATGTTCTTCGTATCGGAGAAGTCATATCCGGTATTGTTGTCACCGTCCGTGAGCACAAAGATGATGGGCGTGCAATTCCCACCCAGTTCCTGAGATTTTTTGTAGATGCGGTCCATAGCAACGCAAAGACCGTTGTACATCGCGGTGCTGCCGTTCGCATCGAGGGAGTTCACGGCACCCTTATACAGGGTTTTTTGGGTCAGAGAAAACTGGCCAATGGGCAGGTATTCTCTGACATCCGAATCGAAGCCAATGATGCCAATATAGTTGTCGTCATTGATATACTGGATGGTGTTTATCATCGCGGTTTTCAGGGCATTCAGGGGTTCGCCGCGCATCGAGCCTGAAGTATCGACAACGAACTCCGCCACGATAGGAATACCGGAATCTTTCTCTTCTTTCCAGACACTTTGAGCCTGTGCGATGGTGTTGCCGTCATATACCTTGCCAGTATAAGCATAGTCATCGAGGCCATTGAACCCGTCCTTCGTCGCCTCGGCCTGGTTCTGAGCGCAGAAGGAAACGAAGGCAGCAATAACTTCCTTCTTCTCCGCAGAGACATTCCCGATGGAATACAGAGGATTATCGTGCCGGACACCGAACGGGATGAACTCGTAGTTGCGCTGTAAGGTCGGGTCATTCTGGTAGGACTGATACTCCATCACGACACCGTCCACGACGCCTTTGTCTGCCGACTGGACCATCTGCTGGGTCGTGAAGGATACGAGCGGAACATTCGCCTGGAATCTCTGGAAATTCTCAACAGCAGCCGTATCGACAATCGTGTCGCTGCCGCTGCTTGCAAGGGCCGCAAGCAGGAAGTTGAGACCCGTTGCACTCGTATAGGGGTTCGAGTATCCCATCATAAGTTTGCCATCGATGGTTGCGTTCAGAACGGAAGAAACAGACGCTTCACCGTATTCAGAGCGGAGCATATCCCCTGTCTTCTTCGATACGAGAATACCCGCCACATTGCCGGCCAGACGGTCAGCCTCAACGGTCAACTCTACGCCCTCGTTCTTCACCAGTTCGCCAAAGAGCGTGTTTGAAGGTGTATAGCACTCGGGCTGATACTTTCCCGTCGAGATGTACTCAGCTGCCGTACCGGACGGAACGGAGCGCAGAGAGACGCTCATAGTCTTGTCTCCGGAAGTCTTATTGTGCTGGGCGTTGAACTTCTTTGCCATGCTGGTCAGGAAAGAATCAGAACCGGATTCTGCTGCTTTCTCGCCGGAAGAGAAGATTTCAATGTTGACATCACCGTTCCCCTCTACCACAAACGGGTAGGAGGAGTCGATATCCGGCAACTCATCTTTTGCATCCAGAAATTCGGACACATCGAGCTGCTGCGGATTGACGGATACTTCCTGTACCCCGATGCGTTTCATAATTATGGAGCAGGATACCCCATCTATAGCCGTAAGGCTTAGGTGGGGAGGAATGCGTTTCTTAGAAAAGACTAAGATATAGCATTTCCTGCTTACCTCCTTTCAATATTTAGATAATTTGTATCCATGGTCCCGCATGGCAAACAACTTGAACTTTGGAAATTGTCACGGATTTACTTTTCCCATTAACGGGAATTAAAAGTCTTGTGCCTTTGTTATGGCAACCGCTTGTAATGTATGTTTTACCCTTGAGACGCACAGTGTCGTACGGCTGAATCGCATAGCGCCGCTTTCTTATAGAGCGACGACCCTTCGATACCTTTTCGCTGCGGTACTTGTGCAGGTTTTCGGAATCTTTTTTGTGGTTGCGACTTATTCTGCCGTTAAAAAGTTCCTTGCCTTTTGCTTTGTTACCGGTGCGAGCGTCAATATAAGTGGCATCGTAGAATTTTTCCAGTACACGATTGTTTCTGCGTCGTTTTTGGTAATGTCTAAACCCACAACGATGTACCGGGTGAAAATCTCCCATTGCATACGCATCGTTGTTGTGACTTTTCTCAAGCTGAAGCGCGATGCGCTTCTCCTTTGTCATAGCGCCATAAGTAATGGTCACAAATTCTTTGCTGTATGTGGTGTGCAGTGCATTTACTATCTGCCAGCGAACGGCGTTCATAAACGCTGCGCCTGAAAGGTCGGCAAATTCTTTATCTTCGCCAAAACCGAAGAGCTTGCCACCTTTTTGATGATTTGCTGGCGTGTGGCACTTTTCACACGCTGTAACCAGCTCATCAAGCTTGTAGCCGTGTCTGCCTTTCCAGTAAAACATGTGGTGCATGTGTAAGATGGCACCATCCGTGATTTTGCGCCCACAAACCTGGCAGGTGTAATTGTCACGATAGAATACTGCCTCACGCAGCGTGGCTAAATTGTAGCGCGGACCTTCTTGATAGTCTGCGCCTTCCGGCTTTGTTTCGCCTTTCTGGATAGCTTGCAGCAGCATTGTATCAAAAGAACCAACCTCAACCGTTGCGTGAGTAATCGGAATCACAGATACATACCGTTCGACAAGGCTGATATTCAGCTGCTTCTTATGCTCCAGGGAAGGTGCAAGCCAACCTTCGCTGCGCTTGCGATTATCGAAACGCGGTTTACGGTAACGCAGTCTGTTTCTGCGGGCGCGGCGCATCTTACGGCAATCATCGTGATGTTCTTTCTCATCTTGCAATGTATCATACTGAGCAGATACGTATTCGTGAGATTCGCTTTTCACACTGATGCCAATGTAGTTATAACCTACATCCTCGCAGATTTCGATAGGTTGTTTGTTTGTTTTGCTGTCATACAGCAGCTGGATGGTAAAGGGATGGTGCTTAACAATTTTCGCTTTTCCGTCTTTCAGAAGTCGGCGTACCTTGCCAAGACGGAAGGTAGGCATTAAACGTTCACCATTGTTGCTGAGAACACAAACGCAAGTGCTCATGCAAGATACTCCTTTCGTAAAATAGTAATGAAACTATAAGTCAGGGCTTGCGCCCTGTGGTCCACTTCGCCAATGTTATGCACTG
>OFRZ01000256.1_pt1 | contig 54706 bp, 24 predicted proteins | sample 1543181 | NCBI WGS metagenome assembly OFRZ01 (sample SAMN04209245, study PRJEB22552) | human gut metagenome | biome: gut; material: feces | host: Homo sapiens | place: USA: Oklahoma | reverse complement strand
AGTTCTTCGGAACCTCCCAGCTGTCCCAGTTCATGGACCAGAACAACCCGCTGGCTGGCGTGACCAACAAGCGTCGTCTGTCCGCTCTGGGCCCCGGCGGCCTGTCCCGCGACCGCGCCTCCATGGAAGTGCGAGACGTGCACCCGTCCCACTTCGGCCGTATGTGCCCGATCGAGTCTCCTGAAGGCCCGAACATCGGTCTGATCGGCTCCCTGGCAACCTTCGGACGCATCAACCCGTTCGGTTTCATCGAGACCCCGTACCGCAAGGTCGTCAACGGCCACGTCACCGACGAAGTCGAGTACATGACCGCTGACCGCGATGCCGAGCACGTCATCGCCCAGGCCAACCAGGAGCTCGACGAGAACGGCAACTTCGTCAAGAAGCAGGCCCTTGCCCGAGTCGGCGAAGAGGAAGCGGTCGATGTGCCGGTCAGCTCCGTCGATTACATGGACGTCTCCCCGCGTCAGATGGTTTCCGTCGGCGCCTCCCTGATTCCGTTCCTGGAGCACGATGAGGGACACCGAGCGCTGATGGGCACCAACATGCAGCGTCAGGCCGTGCCGCTGATCGAATCCGAGCGTCCGCTCGTGGGCACCGGCGCCGAATGGCGCGCCGCCGTCGATTCCGGCGACGTCATCCTGGCTGAGAAGCCGGGCGTGGTGACCTACGTGTCCGCCGACATCATCCGTACCATGAACGACGATGGCACCACCAGCTCCTACAAGCTGGCCAAGTTCCAGCGCTCCAACCAGACCACCTGCTACAACCAGGTCCCGCTCATCCACGACGGCGAACGCGTGGAAGCCGGCACCGTGCTGGCCGATGGTCCGGCAACCCAGAAGGGCGAGATGGCACTGGGCAAGAACCTGCTCATCGCCTTCATGCCGTGGAACGGCTACAACTACGAGGATGCTGTGATCATCTCCCAGCGCCTCGTGCAGGACGACACCCTGAGCTCCATCCACATCGAGGAGTACGAGATCGACGCCCGCGAAACCAAGCTGGGTGCCGAAGAGATCACCCGCGACCTGCCGAACGTCGGCGAGGACGCGGTGGCCAACCTCGACGAGCGTGGCATCATCCGCATCGGCGCCGAAGTCGAAGCCGGCGACATTCTGGTCGGCAAGGTCACCCCGAAGGGCGAGACCGAGCTGACTCCGGAAGAGCGTCTGCTGCGCGCCATCTTCGGTGAGAAGAGCCGCGAGGTGCGTGACACCTCGCTGCGCGTGCCTCACGGCGAGACCGGCACCGTCATCGCGGTCAAGGAAATCACCCGCGAGGATGCCGAGGAAGACGGCGACGAACTGCCGAACGGCGTGAACCAGATGATTCGCGTCTACATCGCACAGCACCGTAAGATCACCCAGGGCGACAAGCTCTCCGGCCGTCACGGCAACAAGGGCGTCATCTCCCGCATCCTGCCGGAAGAGGACATGCCGTTCCTCGCCGACGGTACTCCGGTGGACATCATGCTGAACCCGCTGGGCGTGCCTTCTCGAATGAACCTTGGCCAGGTGCTGGAACTGCACCTCGGCTGGATCGCGCACGCCGGCTGGGACATCTCCCTCGACCCGGATGCCGAGGCCGCTTGGAAGAAGTACGTGCCGCAGGGCGCCGAAAAGGGCGCTCCGGGCACTCCGGTGGCCACCCCGGTGTTCGACGGCGTCCGTCCGGAGACCATCAAGGGCCTGCTCAGCTGCACCCTTCCGGACCGCGACGGCAACAAGCTCGTCGGCCCCGACGGCAAGGCGACCCTGTTCGACGGCCGTACCGGCGAACCGTTCCCGAAGCCGATCTCCGTGGGCTACATGTACATGCTGAAGCTGCACCACCTGGTCGACGACAAGATCCACGCCCGCTCCACCGGCCCGTACTCCATGATCACCCAGCAGCCGCTGGGCGGCAAGGCTCAGTTCGGTGGCCAGCGCTTCGGCGAGATGGAAGTGTGGGCCCTCGAGGCCTACGGTGCCGCCTACACGCTGCACGAAATGATGACCACCAAGTCCGATGACGTCGACGGCCGCGTGCGCGTCTACGGCGCCATCGTGAAGGGCGAGAACCTGCCGCCGGCAGGCATCCCGGAGTCCTTCAAGGTGCTGCTTAAGGAAATGCAGTCCCTGTCCCTGAATGTCGAAGTGCTCAACGCCGAAGGCGTGGCCATCGACATGAAGGACGAGGATGACGATCCGTCCACTTCCTCCGATGACCTCGGCTTCAACATCGGTGCGCGTCCTGACGCCGCCGCCAAGGAAGACCAGGTTGCCGAGGAGCCCGAATTCCAGTGATTGAAAGGATTGGCCGCGCTGCAGCACAGCGTGCAGCGCGGCCAATCCCCGAACAACGTGATAAGCATTAAGAATCGATAGACAGGACAATAGAGTGCTGGACGTCAACGAATTTGACAAACTGAGGATCGGACTGGCCACCGCCGACGACATCCGTAACTGGAGCTACGGCGAGGTCAAGAAGCCGGAGACCATCAACTACCGTACCCTGAAGCCGGAGAAAGACGGCCTGTTCGGCGAGCAGATCTTCGGACCTACCCGCGACTGGGAATGCGCCTGCGGCAAGTACAAGCGCGTGCGCTTCAAGGGCATCGTCTGCGAACGCTGCGGCGTGGAAGTCACCAAGAGCCGTGTGCGTCGTGAGCGCATGGGCCACATCGAGCTCGCCGCTCCGGTGACCCACATCTGGTTCTTCAAGGGTGTGCCGTCCCGACTGGGCTACCTGCTGGACATCGCGCCGAAGGACCTCGAGAAGGTCATCTACTTCGCGGCCTACATGGTCACCAAGGTGGACGAAGAGCAGCGTCATCAGGACCTGCCGGACCTGCAGCAGGAGTTCGACAACGAGATCGCCAACCTCGAGAAGCGCCGCAACGCCGAAATCGAGGAGCGCGCCAAGAAGGTCGAAGCCGATTTGGCCGAGCTCGAAGCCGAAGGCGAAGCCAAGGGCTCCGCACGCGCCAAGCTGCGCAACAGCGCCGAGCGTGAAATGGCCGCCATCCGTACCCGCTACGACGAGCAGATCCAGCGTCTGAGCGCCGTGTTCGACCGCTTCAAGACCCTGAAGCCGGGAGACATGGAAGGCGACGTCGACCTGTGGCGTGAGATGGAAGACCGCTACGGCGATTACTTCGAAGGCTGCATGGGCGCCGAAGCCATCAAGAAGCGTCTGCAGGACTTCGACCTCGAGGCAGCCTCCAAGCAGCTGCGCGAAGAGATCGACACGGGCACCGGCCAGCGCAAGGCCCGCGCCCTGAAGCGTCTGAAGGTCGTCAACGCGTTCCTGACCACCGGCAACAAGCCGGAGGCCATGGTGCTCGACGTGATCCCGGTCATCCCGCCGGACCTGCGCCCGATGGTGCAGCTCGACGGTGGCCGTTTCGCCACCTCCGACCTCAACGACCTCTACCGTCGTGTGATCAACCGTAACAACCGTCTGAAGCGCCTCATCGAGCTCGGCGCCCCGGAGATCATGCTCAACAACGAGAAGCGCATGCTCCAGGAAGCCGTCGACTCCCTGTTCGACAACGGCCGTCGTGGCCGTCCGGTCACCGGCGCTTCGAACCGTCCGCTCAAGTCCCTGAGCGACATGCTCAAGGGCAAGCAGGGCCGTTTCCGTCAGAACCTGCTCGGTAAGCGTGTGGATTACTCTGGCCGTTCCGTGATCGTGGTCGGCCCGTCCCTGCGCATGCACCAGTGCGGTCTGCCGAAGCCGATGGCCCTCGAGCTGTTCAAGCCGTTCGTCATCAAGCGCCTCGTGGACCAGGGCTTCGCGCAGAACATGAAGAGCGCCAAGCGCCTCGTGGACCGCGCCGACTCCGAAGTGTGGGGCGTGCTCGAAGAGGTCATCTCCGAGCATCCGGTGCTCCTGAACCGTGCACCTACGCTGCACCGTCTGGGTATCCAGGCATTCGAGCCGATCCTGGTGGAAGGCAAGGCCATCCACCTGCCGCCGCTTGCCTGCGCCGCATTCAACGCCGACTTCGATGGCGATCAGATGGCAGTCCACCTGCCGCTGTCCGCCGAAGCCCAGGCTGAGGCCCGTTCCCTGATGATGGCTTCCGACAACATCCTGAAGCCGGCAGACGGCCACACCGTGACCATGCCGAGCCAGGACATGATCCTCGGTCTGTACTACCTGACCACCGTCATCGACGGCGCCAAGGGCCAGGGCCGCGTGTTCTCCTCGCTGGAAGAGGCCGAAATGGCGCTCGACAAGCACGAGATCGACATGCAGGCCAAGGTGCTCATCCGCCTTCCGCAGGACTTCGTGCTGCCGAAGGACTGGGAGCCGGGCGAGGTCAAGGTCGTCGATCCGGAACCGGGCAGCCCGGACGTGGTCAAGGAGGAGCGTTTCCATGACGGCTCCGTCCTGTTCGCCACCTCCTACGGCCGTATCCTGTTCAACGGCACCTTGCCGGTCGACTACCCGTTCGTCAACGAGCAGGCGCCGAAGAAGCGTCTGAGCAAGATCGTCGACGACATCGCGACCCGTTACTCCACCGCTCAGGTGGCCGCGACGCTGGACGCCCTGAAGGATCTGGGCTTCACCCGCGCACCGTGGTCCGGCGTGTCCTTCGCGTTCTCCGACGTTATCCAGCCGCCGGAACTGGACGAGTACATCGAAAAGTACGAAGACGAAGCCGACAAGGTCAACGAGAACTACGAAATCGGTATGCTCACCGAAGAGGAGCGTCGTCAGGAACTGGTCGACCTGTGGACCAAGTGCACCAGCGAGGTCTCCGAGGCGGTTGAGGAACACTTCGATTCCAAGAACAACCTGGCCATCATCGTGCAGTCCGGTGCACGAGGAAACATGATGCAGATCAACCAGATCGCAGGTATGCGAGGCTTGGTGGCAAACCCGAAGGGCGAGATCATTCCTCGACCGGTCAAGTCCAACTACCGTAAGGGTCTGTCCGTGCTGGAATACTTCATCTCCCAGCACGGCGCGCGTAAGGGTCTGGCCGATACCGCACTGCGTACCGCAGAGTCTGGCTACCTGACCCGTCGTCTGGTGGACGTCTCCCAGGACGTGATCGTGCGCGAGGAGGACTGCGGCACCAAGCGCGGCCTGACCATGAAGGTCGGCGAACGCGATGCCGAAGGCAACCTGCACCTGGTCAAGGCCGCCGACGGTGGCCCGTACTCCCGTCTGCTCGCGGCCGACGTCATCGACCCGGCCGACGGCGAGACCGTGCTGTACAAGGCCGGCGACGCCCTGTCCATGGACGTGCTCAACGATCTCGTTGCCCACGGCGTGGAAGAGGTCAAGGCCCGTTCCGTGCTGACCTGCGAATCCAAGCGTGGCGTGTGCGCCAAGTGCTACGGCTGGTCCCTGGCCACCAACAAGCTGGTGGACGTCGGCGAGGCCGTCGGCATCGTGGCAGCACAGTCCATCGGTGAGCCTGGTACCCAGCTGACGCTGCGTTCCTTCCACTCCGGCGGCGTCGCTTCCGCTTCCGATATCACCCAGGGTCTTCCGCGTGTCACCGAGCTTTTCGAAGCCCGTACCCCGAAGGGCGAGGCTCCGATCGCGGAGTTCGCCGGCGTGGTCAAGGTGGAAGACACCGAGCGCGGCCGTCAGGTCACCCTGAAGCCGGACGACGACTCCGTCGAGCCGATCGTCTACCCGGTGACCCGTCGTGCGCCGATGCTGGTCAAGGACGGCGACCATGTCGAAGCCGGCACCCAGCTCATCGAAGGCTCCGTCGACCCGAAGAAGATCCTGCGCATCCTCGGCCCGCGCGCCGCACAGGTGAACATCGTGGAGGAAGTGCACACCGTGTACCGCTCCCAGGGCGTGGATATCCACGACAAGCACATCGAGGTCATCGTGCACCAGATGCTGCGTCGCATCACCGTGATCGACTCCGGCGACACCGACCTGCTGCCGGGCGAACTCGTGGACAAGGCACGCTTCAAGGCCGCCAACATGGAAGCCGTGAAGAACGGTGGCAAGCCGGCCGCCGGCCGTCCGGAGCTGATGGGCATCACCAAGGCTTCGCTGGCCACCGATTCCTGGCTGTCCGCGGCCTCCTTCCAGGAGACCACCCGCGTGCTCACCGAAGCCGCCCTGAACCAGAAGGTCGATGACCTGAAGGGCCTCAAGGAGAACGTCATCATCGGTAAGCTCATCCCGGCAGGTACCGGCCTCGCCCGTTACCGCAATGCCACGGTGGAGCCCGACAAGGCCATCCGCGACACCATCTACCCGAACTTCGGTTTGGGCGGCGAAGGCACCGACAGCTCCTTCGGCGACACCGACCTGTCCGATGTGGACTTCTCCAACATCGACTTCGGCGACCTGAAGCTGGGCGATGACTTCAACCCGGATGACTTCCTGGACGACAACGGCGGCCAGACCGATCTGGGCGACACCCTGTGAGATTCCCCTCACGATAGTCGACAGACGAATCATCTGACATAGCGAAAGGCGGAACCGACCAATACCGGTCGGTTCCACCTTTCGCCATATCTATATGTCGTGGGATTGCGAGGTTGTGGATTAATCGCGGGGGAGGGTTTCGCAGTCGTCTTTTGACGTTACTTGATCTTCTCCGAAAGCGTGGTTTCCAGATCCTTCAACGAACCGCTGAGATCGGCCTCCTTCGCGGCCTTTTGCAAATCGGACTGATCCAGGGTCGGCGAATCGATGTCGGACATCTTCGCATGAAGATCCTGAAGCTTTTCGTAATCGGCGGACCCATACTCGATATCGTTGAGATTCAGATCGGCCATCTGATCCACAATGTCCTTCTTCTTGCTGACGCTTTCCTGCATATCCGCGCCATACTCGGCATAGGACTTGATGGGAACCTTGGCCAGATCGCCGGCGTCGGCGGCACAGCTTTCGAGCGCCTTGGCCAGATCGCGATAGTACGAAGACATGTCGGCGGAGTCGAATTTCGGCAGCTTCGTGCAGGTATGCGTCATCTTCATGAGCGCGGGCATGGTCTGGGCCAGATCGTTCATGTACCTCTCGTATTTCGCACGGTCCTGCTCGAACGTCTCGTACTTCTCCTTGACGTCCTTGTCTTTCTTCACGGCCTTCATGGCAGCCAGCTTGTCGCTGTCCTGCTTGAAGGTCTTCAACTTCTTCTTGCCCTCGTCATAAGCGGAGGATGAATCGTTGTCCGTATTGCTGCGGCTGGCCGTACGGCATGGGTTGCGGCTGTCCGTATTGAGGCCCGCCCGGCTGTGGCTGACTGTAGTTTGGCGCCTGCGGCTGCGGAGGCTGGTTATACTGCGGTTACCCATTCTGCGGTTGACCATACGGAGGAGTGTTCGCCATGAGAAAAGTCCTTCTTATCCTCTTTCCTTTTTTTGAATGTCGAATCCGTGAACACGGAGGGAAACATTGACGTGTCCGTCTCTTTTGACGAGTTACAGCATAATATTTTGAGATGGAATATGCGAGCATCGTATTGCAGAATGAGTATCGTCAGACGGCATGGACGTCACCTTCCTACAATGGGAATATGAGTTTTCTACCTTACCCGCCGCCGCCCGAACCAGGGTGGTATGACGATGACGTCACGGTGATGGCGCAGCCCACAGCCGAACCCGTCGACAATGCCGCCGATTCCTTGGAAACACGCGAACGGCTCGCCGCACAGAACGAATCGGACGACCACGATATGCAGGATGTTTCCGTTGCGAAGGGCGACGCTGCCGTTTCGGACGAGGACGATATCGACTGGGACGGCACCGTGCTTTCCGAAGCCTTCACCATGAAGCAGCCGAAGCACACGTACGTGCTGGACAACGAGCAGACCGGACAGCAGGTGATCGTGGATATGGGCGTGCTCCTTGGCCGCAAGCCTTCGGCCGAAGTGCCCGCCGGCGCCAAATCGGTCAAGCTGGAGGATCCGACGCGCACAATCTCACGCAACCATGCGGCGATCAGCTTCGACCAGGATGGCACGCTGTGGATAGAGGATTACGGTTCGCTCAACGGCACGTACATCATCCAAGACGATGTCGAAACCAAAGTGGAACGCAAGCCGATGCAGCTGGAGGCGCCATGCACGGTGCGTATCGGCGACCAGTTCTTCCAATTCCGCAAACAGTGAGGGCGTTTGTCAGTGAAGACACGATTACGCTGACGGACTGCGTTGACGATTTGTGTTGACAGCGTCGGCGCGGACGGTTAGCGGTAAGACGATAAGGGGTTGTCACGGAGATTCCCGCGACAACCCCTTATGTTTCAAATGGTCTGATAATCGGCGTTAGCTCACTGCTGGCGCAGACGAATGGCCGCGTTGATGGCCGAATCGTTCAACTGGCCAAGCCAGGCAAGCAATTCCGGATAGATGTACGGATTGCGCGCAAGACACGGACGAAGCTCCGGCGCTTCGCTGGCGATACGGGCCATCAGCATCTGATCGGTGGTGGTCATGGCCAGTTCCGCGGTGAACCCCGCGTCTGCCGGCGATTCCTGGGCCGCGGCATACTGCTGTTCGGCATACTGCTGTTCGGCATACTGCTGTTCCGGTTCGTTCTGCGGCTGGCTCGATGAATAATCGGCCACTTCGGACAAATCGGCGGGATTCATGTATGGGTCGACATACTCGGTCGAAGCCTCGTTGGACGCCGCATAGGCAGTGTCCTGACCGTATTGCTGGTTCACCGGCTGTTCCGGCTGATACTGCTGCTCCTGCTGGAACTGTTCCGCCACTGCCGGCTGATACTGCTGTTCCGGTTGGACCTGTTCGGCCATTGGCTGGGCCGTCGGTTCGGCAATCAGATGCGGCTGCACGCCATTTTGCGGAACCGGCCAGCCCATCGCCACCAGCTGCTGGCGGGCGCGCTCATCGCCGAATTCGGCGACCCAACGCTTCAGACCCGGGTACGCTCGCGGATTGGCAACGACATTCGCACCGAATTCCGGATTCTCGTACGCGATTTTCGCCAGGAACATGGGATCGGCGTTCGGATCCTGCACGGCCGCCACCGCGGCATCGAAATCGACCATCATGATCTCCTTGTCTCGTGGTCTGTAACCATCTTATTGAATGACTCGTAACGTTTGCAACGTACCGTCCAGCGCATCGTCGATATCCTCGTCATCGCCGATTTTGCTGACGTTCCAATCCTCGTTGCACGGCATATCGGAACGCATGTCCACCACGATGACGGTGATGTTGTCGCGGCCGCCGGCGTTCAGCGCGGCGCGTACCAGCATGTCCGCGGCCATCTGCGGGTCGGCGTGCGCCGCCGCGATCTCGGCAAGCTGCTCACGGCCGATCTGCGCATGCAGCCCATCGGAACAGATGATGAACCGTCCGTCCGCACGCGCGACGTACCAGTCAGGCTGGATGCCGGCAGGCGCGCCGACACATTGCGTGATGATGTTGCGCGGAATGCAACGGCTCGCCTCATCGGGCAGCATCTGCCCCGAATCGATGGCGTTCTGCCGTTCCGAATGGTCGCGGGTGATGCACGTCAGCGAATCCGCCAGCCACGCGCCATTGCCGTCGGCGCGCATATGGTACGTGCGGGAATCGCCCACATTGACGATGTAACACCGTTCATCGGAACATATCGCGTCATCGCCGACACGCGTCGGCAGCAGCACGCCGCTGATGGTAGTGCCCGCAACGCCGCCGAGCTGCTCACCCAGACGGAGCACCTCCTGTTGGGCAAGGATCAGCGTTTCGTCAATCGCGTCAAGATCGCGCGTCGGCAGTTCGGCCAAACGCGCGAACCGTTCCGCAACATCGGAACTGGCCTGCTTGCCGCCCTTGCCGCCACCCATGCCGTCGCACACCACATACACGCCGTGGCTTGCGCAGGCGCTGTCCTGGTTGTCTTTCCTACGCAAGCCGATATTGCTGTTCAGACCGACCTCAATATGTTTGACGTTCATGAGTCCCGCCCTTTCACACCGATTTTCCGCAAACGGATTTTCCGGAAGTGGAACACGTCCGCAAGCGATAGTTTCGCCCGCCACCTGCGGAACGTCGGCAGCGAGCTGAGCATGAACTTTCGTTCTTCGGCGATGTCATGCCAGTAGCGTTCCGCATGCTCCTGCGTGACATCGCCTCCGGAGAAGGCCGCGTAATCAGCCTCCCTGCCCAGCGCGAGCAGTGTATCGGCTTCGAAGCCCATCTGTTCGGCGATGGCCTGCGCCTGCTCGTTTCTGGTGCCTTGGACGTCAAGGCCGCTTTGCCGGGCAAGCGCCGCGACCGCCTGCCATCCGGCAGCGACGCGTTGCGATGCGCTGCCATGCCTGCGAGCCCGAGCCAGGGCGATCGCCTTGATGGCGAGCAGCAGGCCGCAGACGATGAGCACCGTCCATAGAGGGCTGCCGTAGATGGCGACTTTTCTGACGATTCTGCCGAAACGCTGCCAGAACAGGCTCGTCGGCGTCTCGTCGGCCATGCTGCCGCCAAGTGACGTTTTGCCCTTGGCTTGGTTGTCGTCACGCAGCGGATCGGTAAGCGGCACCGGAGGCTGACGCACCAAGGTCTGCGGATTGGGCGGAGTGAGATTCTGGTTCTCGTCGGGAACCTTCGTTTCCTTCGGTGTCGGGTAGAACGCCACCCATCCGTAACCGTCCAGCTTGATCTCCGCCCAAGCGGTCACATCGTTGCCGGTGAATTTCGTGGTGGTGGTTTTGCCATGCTTCTCGGTGCGGCTGTCGCTGATCTCGCCCTCGTCGTTCTTCGGCAGGAAGCCCAGCACCACGCGGCTCGGCAGGCCGAGACTGCGGGCCATAAGCGCCATCGCGGAAGCGTATTGCTCGCTGTCTCCGACCATCGCACTGCCGGCGAGCAGTTGGTCGATGCGATAGTTGCCGTGACCGGCTCTGGACGGGTAATCGCCATTCAAACCATGGGAGAACCAGCCGGATTCCCTGAGCTTGTCGGCAAGAGACTGCGCGGCCTCGCCGCCCTTGGACTGGCCGCCCGCAATCGCGGTGGCCAGCTTATCCACGCAATCGGGCACATCCTCCGCCTTGGGCTGGCTGATGGAGGAAGCATTCGCCTTGGCGATCTCCTTATCCGTCGGCGTCCGTGGAATGACGCCGGTTTCCGTATAGGACAATCCCGGAGAGGTGCGCGAAGGGTAGATCGCCGACATGGTGTCGGTGTTGTAGTAGAACGAATCGGCGTCCGACGATGTGGCGAACTTCACGCTGGAAGCCGCGCCGGCCATCGGCAGCCAATAGTCGCTCAAACCGTCATCGACCGTGAATTTCGCGGTGAACCGCTTGCCGGTGGCGTTGTTTGTGATGGAATCGCCCACACGATGGTAGTTGGAGGAATCCGAAGCCATGGTGGAATCGGACAGGTTCCACACATTGCCGTCGAAACGGTCCATAACCGCCAAACGCACCGTGGAACCGGCCGGCAGATCGTCGACGGTCAGCAGCACATCGTCCTTATGGTTCTTGATATACGAACGCATGCCGCTCAACGGGCTGGTGTAATCGTACGGGCTCAGCGGCGGATCATAATGGTCGCGCAGAATGGTGCGGTTTTGCCCGACCACCAAGCATCCGCCGATCGCCACAGCCGAAGCCAGCAGCACGATGACTACGGAACTGAGCCAACGGCCCAATTCCAACAGTTTCCAACGCGCGCTGACCCAAACCACCAGCACGACCGCCATAATCGTGCCGATCGCCATACGGTAGAAGCCGCTCGACGTGCCAAGCAGCGCGCAGATCGCAAGATTCGCCACGACGGGAACGACCGCGACCATCGTAAGCCGGCCATCCTCCGCAACCGCGAAGATACCGGCCAGCAGCGCGGCCCACAGGCAGATCGTCCACACGGCGAGCAGCGAGCCGTCGCCGGTGCCGGTCGGCGGGTCGATGGCCAGCAGGTATTTGAACGAGCCGAGCATCCGCATCCACCCCTGCGTCAACGTGCGCAATGTGGGAATGACATGGGCGATGGTGGTGCCATTCAGGAAGATGACCGGGCCGACCACCAGCTGCGCACACGCCATGAACAGCATCTGCCACCACAGGCGCAACGCGGGAACGAGACCGGCAAGCGCCACGAGCGAGCCGATGATGGTGGCGGGGATTGCGGCGCTCGTCCAAGACAGGGCGGAGCCGTATACGTCGATGAGGTTGCTGGCTGCGGCGATGGTCAGTAGGGCGGCGACCGTGAGGCTTGCGTATTGCGCGGCGTGCGGCTGGTTGGTGTTGGGCATGGCTGGGGACTTGCCGCTGCGGGACATCCAGATGACGGAGTGGGTGGAGTCCGCCCATGAGCCGGTGCCTGTGCCGGTTGCCATGCCAGTGTTGGTGTTGGCGGAGTTGGTGCCTGTGCCGGTGAGGTTGCCGGTGAAATTGCCGGTGTTGGTGAATGTGGTGCTCATGCCAGCACCCCCATGATCATGGGGAGGTCGTTGAGGTCTCCCACGGTTGCCAAGGTGAAGTCGGAGTAGCGTTTGATGGCGCGCGGTTGGCCGGTTGCGGCTTGAAGCACCACGCAGGTTGCGGAGCGGGGGAGTGCGAGGACCATGTGTTTGATATCGTCGATGGTTTTGAGCCTGCCGACGGTGAAGAAGTAGAAGGATGCGTCGGGGGCATGTTCGAGAGTGGTTTGCGCGAGGTTGGGATTGTCGTCGATGTCAGGGTCGATGCCGCTGCAGCCATCGAGAAATTCCGTGGCGTTGCGCGGAATGGCGTGCGTGGAACCGGCATGCGCGGTGACTGGCCGGTTCTGCTGCAGGCATTGCACGCCGATGGAGGCGTGGACGGATACGGCCAGTTCGAATTCCTGGGAATCGATGTAATCATCCGGGTTCACGCTGATGGTCAGAGCGGTGTCGGTACGGCGGGTGGCTTCGTATTGGCGGATCATAAGCGATCCGGTTTTCGCGGAGCTGAGCCAATGCACGTTGCGCACGTCATCGCCGGGCTCGTATTCGCGCAGGCCGTAGAAGTCGAGGTCGTCGTCGACGATTTCGCCGCTTGGCTGGCCTTCCAGATCGCGTGGAATGCCGGCGTTCAGGGTGCTGAGCAGCACGGTCTGCGGGTGGATGAACACGTTGATCTGGTCCACGAGTTTCTTTTCGTGGTGGATCAGACCGAACGGGTCGCCTTTGCGGATGGATAGCGGGCCGATGGGCAGCACCGCGCGGCTGACGGCGGTGAATTCCACAGTCGTCTGGCGTGACTGGCCTGCGGCGAGCATGGGAATGGCGAACCGTTCGTGGTTGTCTCCGATGGGCAGGTCGCCGCGCGCCGACGTGGTGGGGGTGCGGCCCGGATTGTCCACGCAGACGTCGACTTTCACCGTGTCTGACACCGTGACGCGTCTGCTGGACACGTCGATGGTGGCTTGGAACGAGGTGTTGCCAAGGGAAAGCATGACCGCCGCGGCCAGCATGACCGCGAACACCACCGCCATGGCCAGCAGCTCATGCCACCCCAGCAGGACGAACGCCACCAGCGAGGCGACGGCGAGCGCCGCCACCGCCCAGCCAAGCGGCGACACGTATGAGGTGGCCAGTCGCTTGATGCGATGTTTGAGGCGGCGTAGGGATCGTTGGATGGTCCGTCTGCGCTGCACTGTGTGCGAATGCCGCATTCCTTGACCTTTCGGATTGTGTGGTGCGTATGCCGGGGTGGATTGTGTTTCAGGCGTTGGCGCCCAGGGTTGGGGCCGGCACGTCTTCGAGGATCTGGCCGATCATCTGTTCGGGGGTGTTTCCGGCGAAGGTGGCTTCGGCGGTGAGGGTGATGCGGTGCGCGAGCACGGGTACGGCGAGGTTTTTGACGTCGTCGGGCACTACGTAGCCGCGGTTGTCGGAGGCGGCCCATACGCGCGCGCAGCGGGTCAAGGCGAGCGCGCCTCGCATGGAGGAGCCGACTTGGATGCGTTCGTTGTGGCGGGTGGCTTCCACCAGTCGCACGATGTATTCGAGGATCGCGTCGTCGAGATGCACGGTTTCGCTGATGTTGCGCATGCGCAGCACGTCTTCGCCGGTGAGCACCGGATGCACGGTGGCGGCGCGGTCGGTGACGTTGACCTGTTTCAGGATGTTGACGCTCACGTCGTGGCTTGGATAGCCGATGGTGGTTTTGATGAGGAAACGGTCCATCTGCGCTTCCGGCAGCTTGTAGGTGCCGAGCTGTTCGATCGGGTTCTGGGTGGCGATGACCATGAACGGCTGCGGCACCGGGTGGGTGACGCCGTCGACGGTGACCTTCTGCTCTTCCATGACTTCGAGTAGTGCGGACTGTGTTTTCGGTGAGGCGCGGTTGATTTCGTCGGCGAGCACGATGGACGCGAAGATCGGGCCTTCGCGGTATTCGAATTCGCCGCGCTTTTGGTCGTAGTAGGTGACGCCGACCACGTCGGACGGCAGCAGGTCCGGGGTGAACTGGATACGTTTGAACGACATGTCGATGGAGTTGGCAAGGCCTCGCGCCAGCTGGGTTTTGCCGGTGCCCGGGTTGTCTTCGAGCAGGATGTGCCCGCCGACCACCATGGCTGTGGCGCATTGGCGGATGGGTGCTTCCTTGCCGACCACGACCTGGGAGACGTTGTCTACGAGCTTGGCGAACTTCTCATGGAATTCGGTGATGTCTTTGCTGGGTGCGGTCATCATGGACGTGTCGATGACCGGCTGGGATTGTTTGACGGGCTGTACAGGCTGGCTGGGCTGGACGGGTTGGGTTGGCTGGACGGGCTGCTGCGCGGGCATTGCGACTGCCGGATTGGCGGCCGGTTGGCGAAGGTTCTGCGGCATCGGCTGACGGAACCGCGGCTGGTTCGGCGTTGCCGGGGCGGACTGTTGCGGCAACGCCGGTTGGGCGGTGCCGTGCGCGCTCAGCAGCGTGCCCTCCGGATCCTCATCGGCTTGCGGCTGCTCCGGCAGATTCGGCGTGTGGAACGCCGGCTGCTGCTGGCCGGGTTGGCTGGGAACGCTTGGATTATGGCCGATGGAACCCAGCTGGGTGGCGTCATCGAAATCGTTGCTCATGGGTTGCTCCTTGCTTGTTGTGTTGCTCGTGTGGATGGTTCGTTGTGTTTGCGATTGCTGTGATCGTCCGTTTCACCATCTGGCGTAGTAGGCCAGGCCGCGGATCCAAGGCTTGGATGCGCCGTCGACGGTGGACAGGGCGATGGAGGATGCCACAGGCCGGTCATTCCGCGTGGCCGCTTCGCCTTCCGTGGACGCGTCAGAATCCGATGGTTCCGACGGTTTTGATGGTTCTGAAGGTTCCGACGGTTCGGGTTTCGGCGTGGGAGCCTTGTACCTGTCATGGTCCAGCAGTGTGCCGCCATTGTCCTCGTTGTTGAGCGCGGTGTCGGTGCCCACCACCTTCGCCTTCCACGCGTAATCGGCTCCGGTCGGCAGCACATCCTTGACGTTCAGTTTGTCGGAGCCCAATGCCCAGGCGACGTCATAGGATTTGCCGTCCGCGGTGAAGGTGATCACGGTTTTGCCGGGCTGGCCGTACATGTTCACCGATCCGCCGCTGACCTTGATGATGTTCGGATCATTGGCGTCCCACGTCAGCATCGGCGCCTTGACGGCGGCCTTCACCTTGCGGACGTATGCCGGATCGGCCCTGCCGGACTTGGAGGTGCTTGCCGCGCCATTGAAATGCTGCGTGACGGAGCCCGAGGAACAGGACTGCCATTCCTTGAGCGGGAAATCGTGCGATCGTTCGGAAGCGCCGGCATGGTAGGAGCCGAGTCCGTCCGCGCTCACCGTGAACCCGTCGGCGTGGCCGTTCTCCTTCCAACTGACTACGCACACGTCGTCATGCCCCTTGACGCTGACCGATTCGGGCGCCTTCACCGCGTATTTCGGTGTGAAACGTACGGTCGAATCGTCACTGGTCGTTTTCTCCTTGCCGACCACCGCCGCCTTGATGGTGTATTCCCTGGTGTTGAGATCATGGTCCGGAATCTTGAAATCGTAGGATCCGGAACATCCGTCGATGCTTGCGCTGACATCTCCGGAAATCTCGACGGCCTTGCATCCCGCGTTGCGGGTGTTGCCCACGGATTCGACGGTGACGGTTCCCGTGGTGTCGTCGTTCGTCACGGAGATCTTCGGCGCATCGGGCTTGCCCCACGGCTTGACAGCGTCGGACGCCTTGGACGGTTGGCTCCAATTCACCTTGTTGTGGGCGCGTACCGTAGCCGTGTACGAGTCGCCGTCGGAAATCGCGTTGTTATCGAAAACAAAATCGATTCCGGTGGAATTTGTCGTCTGCTTGGAAGGCGCGTTCCTGCCGGACAAAGTCACCTCGTAATTGTCCACCGACGAGAAATTGCCGTCCGGAGCCTTCCACGTGACGCTCACCGTGTTGCCCTTCACACTGGCCGTCACATCCGTCGGCGCATCAGGCAGCTTGTCCGGCGTGCCCTCGACGGCGTTGGAATCCTTGGACCAGCCGACCTCGTTCCTGGCCTGCACCTTGAACGAGTAGGTCTTGCCGTTCTTCAACCCGTCGATGAGACAGGAGGTTTTCTGCCCGCACGAGCGCTCGCCGGACGCGTCTCCGCCCCACATCACCTTGTATTCGGTGATCGGGCTGCCGTTGGCCGAACCGGCCGTCCAGCTCAGATTCACGGCGCCATCCTGCGGGTCGCCGGACACCGCGGAAAGCAGCGGCGCATCAGGCTTGTCCATCACCGAAACGCTGATGGTGCCGGTCACCTCACGTTCCTTTGTTTTGGTGGCGTCGCGCACGGTGACGACCACCTTGTTGGTGCTCGCGCCGATGTCGGAAGCCGCCCTGATGGACACCACGCCGTTGGACGGGCAATCCACCGTCAGCTTCGACGCGCCGTCGGACGTGCATCCGGTCACCATCAGCGGAGTGTCGGGGAACGGATTGTACGCGTCGGACAGCAGATTCACCTGCTCGCTGGAACCGGCCTTGATTTTCACGGTCTTCTCGGTGACACGGGCGAGCGGCCTGTTGGACGCGGTGACGCGCACGGTCATACCGGCGCTCACCGTACCCTTCGCATATTTGATCGAGACGGGCACGCTCACCGTGGTGCCCGGCGTGGCCGTCTTGTCCGCGGACACGGTCAACGTGCCGGAGGGAGACACTCTGGCATCCACACTGCCGGAATTCACGCCGCCGGAATACGAGTACTGCTTCTCATCCTCGTACAGGCCCGACGCCGAATGGGTCAGCGCCGTCAGATCGATGGTAGTGGCCTTCTCGCCGGCCACCACATCGACGGTGGAGGACGAGAACGTCGGCGGCGGAACCTCACGTCCGATCACCGTGATCGGAAGCGTGAGCACCGCCGAATTGACGATCTTCACCTTGTCGTTCTTGTCTCGCTTGCCGTCCACCGCGGTGAAGGTGATGGACGCGGGACCCGCGTAATCCTTCGGCGCGGTGAACCTCAACGTCTGGTCGTTGACGTACAGGTCGCCGTCCGCGGCCTTCGTGGCGCTCACCGAATCGGCGCCGTCCACATACGCGGTCTTGCCCGCGCCCACACGCACGTAGTCGGCGATGTTGATGGTGATGGTCTCACGCGCATTGACCTTCAACGCCGGCGCCTTCGGACGCAGAACCGGCGGAAACACGCCATATGCGGGCACTTGGATGAACGCGGTGGACGTGATGCCGTACGTCGTGTTCGTGACGGTGTACGGCACCGCGCGCACCTCATCGGTCAGATCAACGGTGATGATGGTGGAATCCTTGCCGCCCTTGACATGCGCATGGTCGGTCGCGGAAGGATCTACGCCCACCTGAAGCTCGTCGGCGGTGCCGGACGGATTGGCAATCCACTGCGAAACGTCCACGTCCACGGATTTCTTGTCGATCGTGGCGGCGGCCGGAACACGGTAATCGTACGCGGTCGGCGGGTCGATGGCGGCGTTCTCGTCGACATTCACCGTCAACGTCGCCGAATCGGACAGACCAGCCTTGTCCTTGACGGTGTAGACCACGTAATACGTGCCCGCCTGCTTCGGCGTGGTGAACGACAGCATGTTGTCAACGACCTGAATGCCGCCGATGCCTTGCGATTCCACGTCCTTGGCCACGGTCAGATCAGTATTGTCCCCGGAAATGTCGTTCTGCGCCACCGGCACGGTGGCCGCGGTGTTCGGACGCAGCGTGATCTCGTCGTCGCGCGCGTACACACCCGAATCGGCTCCGGATTTGAACACGCCCACACGCACCTGCGCGGTGGCCCTCTGACCGGTCCAATCCTCCACGGCGTAGGAGAACGTGTCCGTTCCGGACGAATCGGCATACGCCTCATACACCAGATACGTGGCGCCCACCTCGCTGATACGGCCCAGTTCCGGCGCTTTGTTGCCCAAGCCGAGCAGCTGCACGTCATCGCCGTCAGCGTCGATGCCGGTGAGCGTGATCGGAATCTGCACCTTCTGCCCGGCCGCCACCTGCGCCTCGACGTCGGACGGTGTCGGAGCCGCCTTGTTGGACGCGTCCTTCTGATGCACGTTGATGGTGATGGTGGCCGAGGCCGCGTTGCCGAGATTGTCCTTCACCGTGTAGGTGACGGGGAAGGAGCCGGTTTGTCTGGTGGCCTGATAGCGCACGGTGTCGCCGGACACGAACACCAGACCCTTGAACGTGTTCTTGTCATACTGCAAGTCGTTCTGCAGGCTCACCGTGGTGCCGTCGGAATACGTGACATGGTCGAGCACGTCCACGGACACGATGCCTTCGGTGCGCACCTGTGTGGTGATGTTCTCGGCCTTCGGCACGGAATTCGACGTGGTCAGCGCCGGCGGCTGCAGGACGATGACGCCGGTCGACGATCCGGCCGCGTTGGCCACGGTGTAGGAGATCCGCACCGGCTCGGTCGGCACCTGACGCGCGGTGATATAGACGCGCTTGTTGCTCACCACACCGGTTTTGATGCCGCTTTGCGCGTCCGCGGTGACGCTGGTCACCGACAGCACGCCGCCCATCGGGTCGACGTCGTTGGCAAGCGGCTCCACAATCGCGGTATTGTCCGCGCCTAGCAGCGCCACATCGTTCGCCGCGATCGGCTTGGCGGCGTCTCCGGCCACCGCCTGCACCTCCACACGAGCCAGACCGGTCGACGGAATGGAACCCTGCGTGATGGTGTACGGCACATAGTAGGTGCCGGGATTGGAGGCGGTGAACGTGATCGACATGTCGGTGGCGTTCATGGTGGTGGCCGCGCCGGACGGCGTCTCCACCGCGGTCAATTCGGCCGGTTCGACGGACGTGCCGTGCACGTACGGTTTGAGCGCGATGGTGGTGCGGGTGTCGGGCGTGGTCTGTTTGACCACGGGGTCGATGACCGCGCCCAGCGTGTTCGCCGGCTTCACGGAGAAGTAGATCATGCCGATGCCGGTCTGCTGGCCGTCGGACACCGTGACCTCGATGCCCGCCCTGCCGGACGACATCGAACCGGCGTTGAAGACCAATTGTCCGTCGGCTCGCGTGGACACCGTCACCTGATCGGTGTTCTGCGGCGATGCCGACACCAAGGTCAGCGGATCGCCGTCGGGGTCGGAGAAGCTGCCCAACGCGTTCGCGGTGTACGAAGCACCCTGCTCCACGTCGATTTCCGGCGGAGTGTCGCTCTGCAGCGGCGCATGGTCGTCGCCGCCGTCCAGCGTGAGCGACACGGTGGCGCTGGACGTCTGCCCGCGCCCGTCGGAAATCTCATAGCTGAAGGACACGTTGCCCGCGGCGGCACCGGAGGCGTCGAGCTGCAGATACCGGCCGTCATAGACGGGGGAGACGGTGATGTTCGCGCCATCCGGAGCGCTCACCGACGTGATGCGCAGCACGGAACAGTCGGTCTGCTCGTCGTTGCGCAACACGTCGAGAATCTGCTGCGATCCCACGCGCGCGCCGAACGAATCGTCCACGGCCTTGATCTGCCCCGACTGCGCCGAACAGTTCTTGCTGAAATTATGCTGGTTGTTGGCGCTGTCGTTGTTCTGCTGCTGTTGCTTCGACTGCTTGGTCTCCACCTTGTTCCACTGGATTTTGATGACCTTGGTGGACTCCTGCGGATTCCACACATTGCCGTTGACCACGTCGTTGAGCACCACCAGACGATGGTTGGTGCGGAACACGAGCTGCGAGGTGGGATTGACATCTTCCAACGAGGAAAACTGTGCGTCCTTGTCGTTCGCCGCGCACACCCTGATGTAATTGTTGGCCTTCTGCGCCCACGCGGCGAACACGCAGCCATTGGTGGACACCGGCTGCGCGGCATCGCCCTTGCCGGCATTCGGCAGCTGCGTGACCTTTTTACTACCCAAATCGACCATGGCGATGCCCCGCGGCGTGGAAACCGCCACCCAGCCAGTCTGCCTGCCATCCGTGGACGGCGCCTGCAACGTCGCCTGACCCTGCAGGCCGATATCCGCGCTGCCCTTCGGCCAGAACACCTTGCCGGCACCGGCTGCGACCGGCGTCTTGCCGACCACGGTGAACGATTCGACATTCGTGGCGCCCTTGATCGTCGCATCCTTGCCGGGCGTTCCCTGAGGCCCGTCGACACTGAGCACCGCGCCGTCGGACGCGCGATAGCCGTAGACGACACCGTCATGCGTCACCGCGATACGGCCACCCGACCCCAGCTTCATCTTCGGCGAATCGGTGGTCGGATTCATGGATTTCACATCATCTGCTGACCCGACCCACACATTGCCCGTCTTGACGTTGATGAACGCCGCGGTGTTGCCTCCGACGACGGTCCGCGTATCCGATTTGATGGTGGTGTTGCCGCTTTCGCTGACGGTGGAGGCCTCGATGTTGCTGGCCTTCGTACCTTCGGAGATCACGGTGGAGCCATCATGCTGGGCCACGTCGAACCGGGCCGCAGTGGAGGCGACGCCCGCATCGGCGTCCCGGTTGCGCACGTTGAAACGGGCGGCCTTGCGGTCCTTGAGCGAAGTGACCCACACGGTGCCATCGTCGAGCTGCACGTGACGTTGCGTCACCGAACTGACGATGACGGCTCCGGCGACGATGCCCAGCAACAGCAGCAGCATGACGATCGGCGTGATCCACCGGCGACTGCCGGAAGGCAGCAGCTTGCGCAGCATCGACCCGAATCGCAACTGCCGTTCGTACGATTGCGCCGACTGGTTCTCGGCGTTCCTATGCTTGCTCATCGACTGGCTCTTCCCTGATTGTGCCCAAACTTTGCTTGACCGCGCATCCAACCGCATGCGCCTACCTGTTTGCCCGCATGCATGCCGGGCTGTATTGGTTCGTATCGGTTCATGTCACCCGCATCCGGCCGCAAACTCACGGCTTGGCCGCGCACGCGATCATGGGATTCTCGGACATCTGCCGGTCCGCGCGAACCAGACTCACCTGCACGCACGTCTGCGCGCCGTCGGCCGGATCGATTTCGATACTCGTCGACTCCGTGGTGGTGCCCTGCGCGTTCGGGTCGGTTCCCGAATCGCCGACCAGCGACCACGCGTACGAATCGCCATCCTTCGGCGAAGGATTGACCCACGTGAACCGCACTTTGCCGTCGGCGGTGTATTCGCCCGTAAGATCCTGCACGCTCGGCACACTGCCCGACGTGATCGCCGAATCGGGATCGTCCTCGGCATGGTTCTGGGCGCCATGGTTCTGCACCTGCACCTTGCTGTTGTCGGAAGCCGCATCCATATTCGGCATGACGACGGTGACGAACGCCAACGCCATCACGACCACGGCGGCCGCCGCAGCAACCGTGACGGCCAACGGCTTCGCCCACCGGGCATGCTGTTTCGCAACCGGGGCGGACTGGTCGAATGCGGAAGTCTGCGCGTACATGTTCTGCGGATAATCCGGCACACCCTCGACGGTGGTCTGCACGGCACGGCCATACAAGGCCTGCTGCACGCGCTGCATGTCGCGCGCGAACTCCAACGCGGAATAGTAACGATCCTCGGGCGCACGGCTCAAGGCCTTACGCAACACCCGTTCCACTTCGACCGGCACGTCGGGACGGTTGAGCTTGGGCAGCGGATTGTTGAGAATGACGGACTTGAGCCGTTCGGCCCGCACCTGCCGTTGGGAATCGCCCAGCACATCGGCGTAGAAATACTCGTACGGCGATTGGCCGATCAGCATGGCGAACAGCGTGGCGCCAAGCGAATAGATATCGGACGATTCATTGCCGCCACCGCCTTGGGCAAGCACCTCCGGCGCGGCCCACGCGATGGTGAAGCCGACACCCGGACGCCCATAGACGGTCCCGGCGATGCCGAAATCGGCGAGCATGGGCATACTGTGCGCGTTAATGAGAATATTGCTGGGCTTGATGTCTCGATGGATGATGCCTTTGCGATGCGCGGTGAACAGCGCGCTCGCCAGATCGATGCCGACGGTGAGCATCTGGTCGGCGGTGAGACGGCCATGCTCGAGGAACGTCTTGTAATTGCCGCCCGGAGCGTATTCGAACACGGTGTAGCCGCGCCCGTTGACGGTCGCGCCGTTCTCATAGACGGAAAGAATGTAGGGGTGTGTGGAGATCTGCCCCATGAAATTCGCTTCGGAACGGAAGCGGACCGCGGCACGTGGGTCGAGCGTGTTCTTGCTGATTTTGATGGCCACCTGACGGGCCGGGGAAAGCTGCTGGTACAGGTACACGTCGGCTTCGGAACCGGAGCCCAGCCGTTTGATCAGTGTGTAGCCGGGAATCTGAGGGGGAATGCTCCTTGAGGCTTCCATGCTTCCTCTTTCTTGTAGTTCCTGCCCGGTTCCGTGCGTTGCGTCTATGCTTCGACCGTACTCGTCGTCATGGGCAGGCCGTCTGTTCGCTGTTGAACCTTCCCGGGCTGCGCCGCTAGTCAATCTTATTGGTGGCGGTGTCCGAAAAACTTTGTAGAGGGTATCGATGTCCATATATAAAGATGGCGGTGTCCACGATGACGTTTTCAGGACGGCTTCGGACGATGATATGCGATTCGTGGCCGGACCGTTCGGCTAAGCTGGGGAGACATGATGGATGTGGACGATCTCGATGACGTGACATTGGTTGCGGGGGCACCCCGCAGCGGCAAGACCCGGTTCGCGCTGGACATGCTGGTCGCCGCGATGAAGCGGCATGGCGACGCGTACGCCGTGATGACGGTCTCCGGCAGACAGGTGGCCGACCGGCTCGGCGACACCGTGATCCGCGAACTGTCCGCGATCTCGCAGGCACGCCCCGTCACCACCCTGCCAGCCGTCGCGTTCCGCATCATGACCGCCGTGCGATCGCATGCCGGACAACCCCTGCCGAAACTGCTCAACGGGGCCGAACAGGACGTGGTCATCCGCCGCGTGCTCGACAGACATGCCGAACATGCCGAGCACGGCGACGAATGCTCCACCTGCGCGCTATTGCGCACCTACTTCGTGGTCGCCGACTGGTCGGGCATGGTGGTGGACGACGCCACCGACGCCTTCGCCAACCAGCTGCGCGACATGCTTGCCCGCATGAACGAGATCGGCGCGAAACCGGAACTCGAAGACGCGCTGATTTCCCGCGCTGCCGACGAACACGGCACGCTTGACGAACGACGCGAACGACTGCGCGTGCAATGGCGGCTCGCCTTCGCGCTGCGTGCCGAATACAACCAGGCCATCAACGAGGCATATCCGGACCAATACCGTCTCGACGCCTCGCAGCTCATGATCGACGCCGCGGCCGCCGTGAACGAAGCCGAAACGTCCGACCTGCCGAAACTCGTCATCGTCGACGATTTCCAGGACGCCACACTCGCCGGCTTCGACTTTCTCACCGCATTGCGCAACCGTGGCGTGCGTCTGTTGCTCGTCGGCAACCCCGACGAGGCGGTGCAGACGTTCCGCGGATCGTACCCTGAATATCTGTTCAACATGGCGCAATCGCGATTGGGCGCGCGACTGGTACGGCTGGAACCGTCCCATATGGCCGAAGGTACGGACCTGGCCGCGGTGGCGAGCCGCGTGAGCCTGACCATCGCCAGCACGGAATCGACCGACGACGCGCTGGCGAACCGCCCCGGCAAAATGCCGGCCATCGCCATACCGGAGACGCGCGACGGCAGTCTTGAAGCCGCGATGTACCGTTCCACCGTCGAAGAACTCGACGACGTGGTGTGGAAAATCAAAACCGAACATCTCGAACACGGCCGCGACTGGAACGACATGGCCGTGATCGCCCACGACAACGCCACCGTGCGCACGTTCGGCGAACGGCTACGCGCCGACGGCGTGCCCGTACGCTATTCGAGCGTGACCCACCCCCTCAAGGACGAACCGTTCGTGCAGGGCCTGTTCTCCATGATCGAACTGGCCGAACTGAAACGGCAAGGCATCGCCACCTCGTCCATGAACCTCGACACGGCCGGCGCATACGTGCGCTCACGCGTCGCATCAATCATGAACTCGCCGCTGATCACCACCCCCGGCGAACGTCCGGCTCGGCTGTGCGTGGTCGAATCGGCGATGAACGCGCTCGGCTCGCTGGCCACGGTTTTGCATGACGATACAGCCGATCCGACCACGTCCGACACGTCCGGACGCGCGCTGCTGCCACAGCTGATCGACGATTGGAACGATTACGTCGAAGCCTTCCACACCGCACGCGCGGCGGCATCGGCGTCGGACGCGGAAAACGCTGCCGACATGGGCCTGCCGGCAATCGACACCGACGACCGGCTGATGACGGGAGAGCGTGCCGCTGAGGATGCGGACGAACCATCCTTCGGCATGAACGCGCTGTACATCCTGCTATTGGAAGGCGACACCGACCGCGTGCTCGACGCGATCGCCTCCGTACTGGGCCGCAAAGACCCCCAAGCGCAAGCCTTCGCACGCCTGTGGAAAACGCTCGACGATACCCTGCGGTCGGAGGCACGCCTGACATCCCACGAACCGCAATACATGCTCGACTGTGCATGGCAGGCGTTCGGCAAAGCCGAAATCTGGCAGAAAACGGCGTTGCGCAACAACGCCGAAGGCCGCGCGGCCAACGACCGGCTCGACACCGCGATGCGCCTGTTCAGCTACGCGTCCGGCGGCGAATCGAACGGCGTGACGGCAGCGCACACCATCGACGCGTTCATCGAACAGGTCCGCGCGCTCGCCATCGAAGCCGATTCCCTGGCGCACACCGCGCCGATCGATCAGGCCGTGACGCTCACCACGCCCGCCGGAGCTGCCGGAAAACATTGGAAACTAGTATTCATGCCTGCGTTCCAACAAGGCCAATGGCCGAACCTCGCGCCGCGCAACACCCTGTTCGGCGGGGAGGAACTCGCCGACATCATGCTGCATGGACGACTGTCCGACGACATCGTCACTTCCGCAGGCCGCGAAAACGCGCAGCTCGCCGCGGTGCTCGCCTCCGAACAGAAAAGCCTCCTTGTGGCGCTCACCCGCGCCGATGAGCGCGTGACGGTAAGCGCGGTCCTCAACGAAGACCATGTGCCGTCCGACTTCCTCTACGGCTACCTGCCGGAATGGTTCGACCGCGACCGGGATGCCGATGCGGAAACACGCGTGTACACGGCGGTCGGCGAGGCCGGCGAATACGCGGGACTGGAGGCCGACCCACGTGGCCTGGTCGCCGCCTCGCGAAGCGTGCTGGCCCATGCGCCGACCGATTCCCCCCAAGCGCGCGATGCCGCGCAAGCCTTGGCGTTGTTGGCATCGCATGGCATCGCCGCCGCGAATCCCGACAATTGGGCGTTCCTTACGGAACATGCGGGAGCCGACGATATGACGGAAATCGACGGCAAGATGGAATCTGACGGGAAAACGGAGCATGCCGACAAGGCGAAGCTTATCGAACAACCGGAATCCATCGAAAAAACGGACGGCCAATCCGACGTGGTCACCCTTTCTCCATCCGCCGTGGACAGTTTGTGGGCGTGCCCGGTGTGCTGGATGCTGGAGAACCGTTTCGCCGGCCCACGCATGGGCAGCGCGGCCACCAGCTTCGGCTCGCTCATCCACGCCGTCGCGCAACAGGCCACCGAAGCCGGCCTCGACCTGCCCCAAAACCACACCGCGGTAAGCGACGGGGACAACATCGACGAAATCACCCAATGGATGATCGGCCGATACAAGACCCTACGTGGCGACCTCAACGCCATCGACGACCCCGAGGAACGGTACAAGGCGCTCGGCAAGGACGCGAAGGCGTCGGTCGCATTGCGCAACATCGCCACATATTTCGTCAAGTCGAACCGTACGGGATACCCGTCGAACAACACCGAAACCATCACCGTGGGAACGTTGGACCATGCCGAAGCGGAACGGCAGTTCGCCGCGCGATTCGACTTCGACGACATCCTCGACGCCTACAACGCCATCGACGGCAACGCTCCGATTTCCCGCGACGAACTCATCGCCATCATGGGCGCGCTCGTCGACGGCTGGCCGGAAACCGGCATGAGCGACCGGCTCACCGTACGCCTGTCGGGCAGAATCGACCGTCTTGAACACCGCCGTACCGCAGACGGCCGCGAACAGGTACGGCTGATCGACTACAAAACCGGCAAAGTGCCAAACGGACGCTCCCTGTTCAGCGACCTGCAGCTCGTCTGCTACCAGCTGGGCCTCGCATTCCCGGAACACGGCGGAAAACGCGGCGCGCAGGCGATCGCAGCCATGCCGGACATCACCCAAAGCGCCCTGTTCCACGTCATGGAATACGCGGCACCCGCGCCACGCAAAGGGCAAGGCGACGAAGCGTACCACCAGCAGGCGCTGTTCGCCGGCGGAAGCATCAACGCGGGCGATTTCATACCCCGCAAATACGTGCCCAAAATGGCCAGCGTCTTCACCAGCGGCCTCGACGACGTCGAACGGCCGGCGCAGGTCAGCGAAGAACATTGGAAGCAACTTCTGGAATCGCGGTCGAAGATGACGGTATGGTCGCTGACCATGATCTCCCGCGTCTTCTATGCGGCCGCGGCGAGCCGGGCCACCCGCATCACCGCGCGTCCGACCGTGGAACACGTCGGATACTGCAGAACGTACGGCAGTGGGGTCTGCCCGGCCTGCCAAGGCGAGCAGAACACCGTATTCGAAAGGACCGTGGCATGAACGGGAGTAACGGTATGAACGGAAGCATGTCAACGAACGGGGCCACAGCAAAGGGCGATGCGATGGGCACTGTGCCGGCCGCCACGCCGAAATTCACCGACAGTCCGGAACAGGCCGCCGTCATCCAAGCCCCCTCATACGAGGACGTGGTCGTGGTGGCGGGCGCCGGCTCCGGCAAAACCTACACCATGACCCGCCGCATCATCACCCTCATCGACCAGGGCATCAGTCCCGAGAAGATTCTGGGCCTGACCTTCACACGCAAAGCCGCCTCCGAACTGCTTTCGCGCGTCTCCGCTGCCGTGACGCGCAACCAGGCCGGACGTGGTACGCGCGTCGCCTTCCTCAAACCGGAAGTCTCCACCTATGACGCGTTCTTCCAAACCATCGTGCGCCAATACGGCCTGCTCGTCGGCTTCGACCAAAACACGCAGCCATTGAGCGAAGCCGGAGCGCTGCAGCTCATCCACACCGTGCTCGACAAGCACATGGACCAGCTCATGGCCTTCGACCAAGGCGGCGACGAACTCGGCAAATTCTCCACCATCGCCGGCAACGTGTTCACCCTATCCAACGCCATCGCAGGAGCCATGATCGGCAGCGACTGCACCAGCTTCGACGAAGCCGTGGAACGCGTGCGCGCATGGGATAAGGCGTTCGTGGCGCAAGTGGCCAAAGCGCTTGAAGACGAGGACGTTCCCGATGGCGAGCCGAAAGTGGGCAAGGCTCCGAAACAGAAGAAAAAGGAATCCGACACCGCCTTCGAAACCCGCATGCGCGAATACCGCGCCCAATGCCACCAACTCTGCGTCTACAAGACCGCGCAATTGGCCGGCACGGCCCGCAAACGCGACCTGCTACTCGACCTCGTGGCCGACTACCACGCCGAAAAACGCGCCCTCAACATGGCCGAATTCAGCGACTTCACCATCGCCGCATTCCAACTCGTCACCCGATTCCCCTCCATCGGAGCCACCTACCGCAAACGCTACACGCACGTGCTGCTTGACGAATACCAAGACACCTCCACCACGCAGGCGGCCCTCCTGACCGCACTGTTCCACGCCGATTCCACCCATCGCAGCGCGGTGAACGCCGTCGGCGACCCCTTCCAATCGATCTACGCATGGCGAGGAGCCAGCCCAGGCGCATTCCGCATGCTGCAACACGACTTCGGCCACGACGCCACCGACAAGCCCTACACGCTGACCGTCACCCGACGTAACTCGCGCATGGTGCTCGAAGCGGCCAACAATCTGACGAAACCATTGCGCCTGCCTGCCAGACGTCGCGGCAGTTCGCTTATGCGCGAAGTGGACGTGCCCCCGCTCGCCAACATCGACAATGCCCCCGAAGGTACGCTCGGCGTGCTCGGCTACGCCACATTCGGCCAGGAAATCGACGCCATCGTACGCTTCGCCAAACAAGCGATCGCACTGCACACGCCAACCGAAAACGAGCTCGCCGACGGAGTCAAAGACAACCGTCCGCACGTGGCGCTCCTGTTCCGCTCCAAAACGCAGATGCCAGCCTACGAGGACGCACTGGAACAAGCCGGCCTCACCACACTCGTCGTCGGCCAGGCCGCACTCCTGGAACGTCCCGAAATCAAAGACATCCTCGCCCTGCTGCACGTCGTATGCGACCACACCGACAGCGCTGCGCTCATGCGGCTGCTCGCCACGCCACGATTCGGTCTGTCCGCCGACGATCTGCAGGCGCTCGCCGGCATCGCCGAACGGCTCAACACCGCGCAACGCTACCGCGCGCTCGTGTCGGCCGGCATCGTGGAGGCGGATGCGAATCCGTCCGACGCCGACATCCGCGCCACCGTGCGCGCCTACCGCGACCAAGTGCCCAACGCCGTCTTCCTGATCGACGTGCTGCTGCGCGGCGATCTGCGGCACCTCGTCGACGGCGTATTGAGCCGTGCGGGAGCCGCGAGCGTCATCCACGCCGGTCGCGTCATCCAACAGGTGCAGCGCACGGCCGGCCATCCGTTGCCGGAAGTGGTACGCACGGCCATCACCGCGCTCGGACTGGACATCGACCTGCTGCTCGCCGAACGGATGCGGCATCCGGATGCCGGCAATCGTGCCGCATCGCATGCCGCTTCGTCACTCGACGCGATGCTGTCTCTGGTGGACACCTACTTGCAGGAAATCGCCGCGCAGGGCACGCCAAGCCTGCGCGCGTTCATCTCGTGGGTGGATTCGCTGCGTGACGCGTCCGACGACAACGCCACCGCACCAGATACCCCCGTCGATGTGGTGCTCATGACCGTGCACCAGTCGAAAGGCCTGGAATGGGACGCCGTGGCCGTGGTCGGCATGCGCGACGGCACCTTCCCGTCCAGTCAAGGCGACCACCTGAGCGTCAAAACGGACGAAGACCATCCGGGCGGTCGGCGCGACGGCGTATGGGAGCCGCCGGAATACTTCGAAAAAGCCCACACTTGGCTGGAAGACCCGTCCGCGGTGCCGGTTCCGGTGCGCGCCGACGCGGATATCCTGCCACGATTCCCGCACGACGCGCCCATCGGGGGCAATCCCGTGGAATCGCTCGACGGATTGGACGATGCGGAAGTGATCGACGACGAGGTGTTCGGCACCTTGCGAACCATGGCCGTCGACGATATGGAAGGAATGGATCCGGCAAGCCTGTACCTGACGCAACAGGAGGAATACGGCCGCCGACTGCACGCCGACGAACGCCGTCTCGCCTACGTGGCGTTGACGCGCGCCCGCTACGAGGCGCTGCTCGTATACAGCGGATGCAACGAGACGAGCCGCGACTCCCGCCTGGCGGAGGGAAAGAAAAGCGCCGCGCCGTCGAATTTCTGGCTGGAGACGCGCGATTCGATGAACGGAATCGTCACCGCGGTACGCGAACCGGACAACCTGTCCGACGATGTGGACGGCTCCCCGCACACGCTGGGACTTGACCTGCCCGACGGCTATTTCGTAGGCGAACACGCCCGCGATTTCGAGAATGCCGTGGTGGGCGATGCGTGGAACACGCCGCTCGAACCGGTCTCGGACGACCATACTTTGCCTTGGCCGTGCGATCTGAGCGCCGATGTCGCCGACAAGCTGCGTGCCGCGGCCGAACAGGTACGTGCCGTCGAATCCGACGAACCGAATATCGCTGAATCCACGGGAACGCAGGGCGACGTTGCCGATGAATCCGCCACGCCATCGCCGGAAACCGGAAACTCACTGCTGCGTCTCGCCAAACTGCTCGTCGCCGACGAACATCTCATGCCGGAACCGGACGCGGCTGACGCAGGCGAATCGCAGGACGCCTTCGACGAGGCCGTGCGTGCCAAAGGCGAACGTATCCTTGCTGCCGGCCGCCAAAACGTCACCTCGCTGCAAGCGCGCGCCGGCTCCATGGGCGAGCGTGACTCCCGCGCCTACTGGCGTGGTCTGGTCCGTCCGATTCCGCACGTCGCCTCGCCGGCGGCACAGCTCGGCACGCGGTTCCACGCATGGGCTGAGCGTTTCATCATGGCGGATGCGGACGTCGACGGCATCGGCGGTACGGAAGGTGCTGCCGGCATGGCCGCGCAGTCGCGTGCGGAACTGATCGCATTGATAGGTGATACGCAAGTCGACGCGGACAACGGCGGCGTGCAATCGCAGGACGCACCATCGCAGGACGCCCAATTGCGAGACGAACGGAAACTGGCCGCTTGGCAGCGTCGTCTCGTCGCCTCGCCGTGGGCAAAACGACGTCCAGCATGGGCGGAACGCCAGCTCGTCGTCGACATGCCCCAGCTCGGCACCATCGTCAACGGCAAACTCGACGCGGTGTTCTTCGGCGGTCTCGACGAAACGGACGAGACGAAACGCTACACCGTGGTCGATTGGAAAACCGGCGTAAAACCACGCAAACCGGACGAAATCAAGGAGAAGCTCGCACAGCTCGACCTGTACCGCCTGCTGCTCGCGGCGATGGAAGGGGTTCCGTTGGATGCAATCGACGCCTGTCTCTACTATGTGAGTGAGCCTCACGAGGCCGATCGGGAGCTTGACGCCCTCGACAAAACAGAAGAAGAGATCCTTGCCGAGTTGAGCTACGGAATTCCGCAGCAATCCGACAACGACTAGTGCCGGTGCGCAATGGCTCCTTGACCGAAGAAAGCGGGGGAGCGGCGCTTTCCGGCCTGCCTGCGGGAGAAACCGCTATGCAGGCAGCGTTGTGGAGGAACGCCGCTACCCTCGTGCAGCATGTGTGGGCGGGCGCACATGCCGGACGCAACGACAGTTAAGGAGTGTTTGATATGGCTGCGAACAGCGCAACCGCAATCCCGAACGCCGGCATGGGTGCCGGAACAAACAACGCATCGGCAATCGTCTTCCGTCCCATCGTCTGGGGCGATCTGGACGCGGTGGTCGACCTGTTCGACCGTACCTGGCCGCAGGATGTGGACAAGGTCGGCGCGGACATGTCGCGGCTGATCTCCCGATATTTCGTGCTGCACTACCTGCTGCCGACCACGTTCGCCAACGGCGCGTTCGCCGCCGACGGCACACTCGCGGGCGTCACGTTCATCCGCGTCGCCGGCGAGGCGCCGCAGCTCGACGAAATCGAAGTCGGCGAGGAAATGAAGGCCTTGGAACGCCGCATCGACGCCGATCCGGAGGCCGCCAAGCATATGGCGGCGCTGAAATCCGGCTTCTCGGTGGAACTCGATCTGGAACGCGAAGGGCGCGCCAACGAAACCACCATGGGCGAGCTGGAACTGTTCATCGTCAACCCCGACGTGCGCGGCCACGGTGTGGGCGGGCAGCTTTGGAGACGCATGCAGGAGCATTTCGCCGCATGGGACGTGCCCGCGTTCTACCTGCACACCGATTCCGACTGCGACGTGAGCTTCTACGACCACAAGGGGTTGGACTGCATCGCGCACCGCACGGCAAGCGAGACGGTCGCCCGGCTCGGCGGCAGCGCCGACGGCGAAGTGCCGCCACTGTTCGACGACATGTTCATCTACCGGGGAAAGGTGACGGCGTGACGAGCGCGAAACCGCAATTGCAATCGCACGAACCGCACGAATCGCAGAAAACGCAATCGCCATACGCGCAGCTTTTCCGCATTCCCGGCACGAAGGCGTTCTGCGTGTCCGGAGCCATCGCGCGACTGCCGATGTCCATGATGGGCCTCGGTATCGTGCTCGCGCTCAACCACATGTACGACAATTGGACGATCGCCGGCGTGATGAGCGCCGCGTACGTGCTCGCCACCGCCGCGGTCACGCCGCTGTACGCGCGCCTGTTCGACCGGTTCGGCCAGCGCAAGGTCGGTCCGGTGATCCTGACGGTGCAGGTCATCGTCATGCTGGGCTTCGCGTTCGCCGCACTGATGCGCGTGCCGATTCCGCTGCTGTTCGTGCTTGCCGTGGTCATGGGCATGACGCAGTTCTCGTTCGGCGCGCTCGTACGCACCCGTTGGGCGTACGTGCTCGACCGCGCCGACAAGGAGGACCTGCTCAACACCGCGTATGCGCTCGAATCCGCCATCGACGAGATCGTGTTCATCTTCGGGCCGATTCTGGCGGCTTTCCTGGCCGCGTCCGTGCATCCCGTATCACAGCTGTTCGTGCCGACCCTCGCCTGCGCGTTCGGCGGTGCCGTGTTCTTCGCATTGCGTGACACTCAACCGCCGGTATTGCGCGAAATCACGGTCGTCGCGGCCGGTACGGACGATGCTGACGTGCGATTGGCGGCCGGCGGTGCCGCTGGTGCCGCGGTTTCCGCGGACCGTTTCGATTTGGATCGGCTCAAGACGGGCGATCGCGACCGCAGGAAACGCAACGTGCTCACCTATGCGGGTGTGCTGCCGCTCCTCGCCGTGTTCATCGTGTTCAACATGGCGTTCACCGCGTTCGACACGTCCATGACCGCCGTCATGAAATCGCTGCACCTCGACTCCGTGCTCGGCGTGCAGCTGGCCATGCTGGCCGTCGGCTCCTGCATGGGCGCGCTGGTCTTCGGCTCGCGCGAGCTCAAAGGCTCCCGCTGGCGTCACATGATCATGTTCCTCGCCTTGATGACCGTCGGCTTCGTGGTGATCCACCTGTGCCAGGGCAACCTGATCGTGATGGGACTGGTGGAGATCCTCACCGGCCTGACCATTTCGCCGGTATTCGCCTCCGGCAACCTCCTCGTCAAGGAGACCGTGCCCGAGGAATCGCTCACCGAAGGCCTGTCCTGGGTGAGCACCGCCGGCACGATGGGCGCGTCGTTCGGCTCCATGATCACCGGCATCGTGCTCGACCATTTCGATCCGGGCGTGGGATTGAGCCTGCCCGCCGTGTTCGTGGGCTGTTCGATTCCGTTCGCGCTGATCGGCTGGCTGCTGGTGCGCCGCCGCGGCTGACCGACGTTCGATCGTCAAGCGTCATAGCCGCCTGCCTCCGCGTCGAAGCGTCTCTTTAGATTCATAAGTGGAACACGTTATGGACGCGGACACGCGATTTCGAACACATGCGCACGGCAAACGTACGACATGCGCAACATGCGCGTCCGCGAAAACATCAAGGAGCTGCAATGATCAAGGTTTCCGTAGTCGGCGCCAAAGGCCGTATGGGCTCGCATGTGGTCGACGCCGTCGATTCCGCCGCCGACACCGAACTCGCGCTCGCGCTCGACGCAGGTGACGACCTGACCGCCATCACCCCCGAAAACACCGACGTCGTGGTGGAGTTCACCGTGCCGAGCGTGTCGCTGGGCAATGTGCTCGCCCTCGTCAAGCAGGGCGTCGACGTGGTGGTCGGCACCACCGGCTGGACCGAAGAGAAGCTCGACCAGGTGCGCGCCGCGCTCGCCGCGGCCCCGCGTGAGGGCCAGAGCGTGTTCATCGCGCCGAACTTCGCCATTTCCGCGGTGCTCGCCGACCATTTCGCAAAGGTCGCGGCGCCGTATTTCGAATCCGCGGAAGTCATCGAACTGCACCACCCGACCAAGGTGGACGCTCCGTCCGGCACCGCTTTCCACACTGCGCAGGGCATCGCCGAAGCGCGCAAGGCGGCCGGCTTGGGTCCGGTTCCGGACGCCACCGAAACCGATGGCGGCTCCCGCGGCCAGGTGGTGGACGGCATCCACGTGCACGCCGTGCGTCTGCGTGGCCTCAACGCCCATGAGGAGGTGCTGTTTGGCAACTCCGGCGAACAGCTGACCATCCGCGCCGACAGCTTCGACCGCATCTCCTTCATGCCGGGCGTGCTGCTGGCCGTGCGCAAGGTCTCCACCGGAACCTACCCGGGTCTGACCGTCGGCCTCGACCACTTCCTCGACCTGTAATCGTAATTCTTTTTTCAAACTGCCGACGGGTGCATGTGTCTCCCGTCGGCAGTTTTTTTATGGCGGATCTGTTCCGATTATTTGGCAAGGCGTGCGATGGCGGCGCTGACTTCCGCCAGCTTTTCGTCGGCGACGGTACCGCCCTCCGCCGCGGCTTTGGCGACGCAATGGTGCAGATGGTCGTCGAGCAGCAGTAGCGCCACCGACTTCAGCGCGCTGTCCGCTGCGGAAATCTGCGTCAGAATGTCGATGCAGTATTCGCCGTTTTCCGTCATCTGCCGAATGCCGCGCACCTGCCCTTCGATGCGATTCAATCGTGCGATGATCCTCTTCTGGTCGCTTGCGTACCCATGTTGTGTGGCGTTCATATCGTCCTCCTCGCTGCGCTGAAAATTTTATCTACGGCTGAAGTTTGCTCGTCCTTCTTGCCAATATACCCTATAGGGGTATATTGTGATGGTGTTTGCCGAAATCGAAAGCCAATTACGGACGGAAGGCGGCTGGAATATGCACATCGCAATCGCGCTTATTATGGCGCTGCTCGTCACGGCGGGCGTGCTGTGGTTCTTCTTCGCACCGCGCAAAGCGTATCGTGCGCCGTTGCGCGACGGCGTGCAGGAAGCGGTCGTCGAAGTCAAAGGCGGGTACAGCCCGGCCGTCATCGAAGCCGAAGCGGGCATGCCGTTGCGGCTGATCTTCGATCGCAAGGAAGACGGCGAATGCTCGTCGCATGTCGTGTTCTCCGATTTCGGGGTCGATCTTGCGTTGCCCGCCTTCCGCACGACCACGCTGACGCTTCATCTCGACCAGCCGGGCGAGTATCCCTTCGCATGCGGTATGAACATGCTGCACGGCACGTTGCGCATACTGCCGGGAAAGCATGCAAGTGTCGGTGCCGCCGCCGGTTCCGCGGAAACAGGCGTGCAATGCGCGCAAAAAGGCGCCGTCCAAACGTCCGGTTCGGGTGATTCGGGCAAATCGCGCGGATCGGAATCGGGAATTCGCGCCCTCATCACCCGTCTTATCGTGGCGGCCGTCTGCACGATTCCGGTATTCGGCTCCACCATGCTCATGCTGTATCCGATGCCGAACTGGCTGCAGTTCCTGCTGATGCTGCCAATCGTCGGCTATGCGGCATTGCCGATTTTCCGCAGCGGTTTCGCCGCGATCGCCCACCGTTCGCCGGAGATGAACGCGCTCGTCAGCCTCGGCGCGCTGGCCGCATTCGCCTACTCCTGCGTGGTCACCTTCGCACCGAACGTCCTGCCCGAGAACGCGCGCGAACCGTATTTCGAAGCGGTCGGTGTGGTCGTCACGCTTATGCTTGTCGGCCAGCTGCTCGAAGCGCGCGCCCGCAAAGGCACCGGTGAAGCCATGCGCGCATTGGCGGGTCTGCAACCGAAAACCGCCCGCGTGGTGCGAGACGGCAAGGAAACCAGCATCGCCATCGATGACGTGCGCGTCGGCGACATCATCGCCATCCGCCCCGGCGAGCAGCTGCCGGTCGACGGCATCGTCATATCCGGCACCTCCACCGTGGATGAGTCGATGATCACCGGCGAAGCCATGCCGGTCGCCAAAACCGAGGGCAGCGAAGTGACGGGTGCCACCATCAACGGTGGTGGCTCGCTGCGGTACCGCGCCACGAAAGTCGGCAAGGACACCGTGCTCGCGCAGATCATCGGCATGGTGGCCGCCGCACAAAGCTCGAAAGCCCCCGTGCAACGATTGGCGGACCGTATCTCCGGCGTTTTCGTGCCGGCCGTGGTACTCATCGCCGTATGGTCGTGCGCGCTGTGGTTCGCGTTCGGCCCCGACCCGCGTGTCACGCACGCGCTGGTCGCCGCGGTATCGGTGCTGCTGATCTCCTGCCCGTGCGCGCTCGGACTGGCGACTCCGTTGTCGGTGACGGTCTCGACTGGCCGCGCGGCTCGCATGGGGGTGCTGGTCCGTTCCGCCGAAGCGTTGGAAACATGCGGCAAAGTCAATGCCGTCGTATTGGATAAGACCGGCACGATCACCGCCGGCAAACCCACCCTTACCGATGTGCTGCCGTTGGGCGTGTGGCATCGGCGTCCCGATGATTTGCTGACGATTGTCGCCGCCGCCGAACGTGATTCCGAGCATCCGCTCGCTGCTGCGATCGTTGCCGCAGCTGCGGAAAAAGCCGACGTCGCGGACGTTGCGGAACTCGCGCAAACCACCGATTTTCAGGCGATTGCCGGCCGTGGCGTCACCGCGCGCGTCACCTTCCGCGGTCTGCCGCACACCGTCGCCGTCGGCAACACCGACCTGATCGACGACCTTGACGTCAACATGCCCGACGTTACGTCCGATACCTCCGAAATTGCCTCCGAGACCATCCACGATACGAACCTCGACGCCATCATCGCCGACATGGAACGCCTGTCGCAGCAAGGCAAAACGCCGATCCTAGCGGCCATCGACGGCCATCTCGCCGGCATCGTCGCCGTCGCCGACGTGCCGAAAGCCGACTCGCGCCAAGCCATCGAACTGCTCCGCAAACGTGGTGTCGAAGCCGTCATGCTCACGGGAGACAATCCGACCACCGCACGCGCCATCGCAAGCCAGGTCGGTATCGACGAACGTCATGTGATCGCCGGCGTGCGGCCGGAACGCAAGGCCGACGAAATCGCAAAACTCCAATCGCAAGGCTATACGGTGGCGATGGTCGGCGACGGCATCAATGACGCCCCCGCCCTCGCCCGAGCCAACGTCGGATTCGCCATCGGCACCGGCACCGACGTGGCCATCCAATCCGCCGACGTGACACTGATGGGCGGATCGCTGATGGGACTCGTGCACGCGCTCGACCTGACGCACGCCGCCATGCGCAACATCGCGCAAAACCTCGGCTTCGCACTCGGCTACAACAGCATCGGCATCGCGATCGCGGCCGGCGTGCTGTATCCGTTCACCGGAACGCTGCTGAATCCGATGATCGCCGGCGCCGCGATGGCGTTCTCGTCGTTGTGCGTGGTGACGAACGCAAGCCGGCTGCGCCTGTTCGATCCGGACGCGGAGGCGGCGAAAAACAAGACGTATCGGGTACGCAAGCCCGATCCGAGCAAAAATAATGGCAACCGGCACAGTCGGAAAGGAACGATCATGGGACTGTTCAGCGATCACAAGGCCAAGAAGGAAGCCGAGAACATGGGCGCGATGGGCGCCGGACACTGCTGCGGCGGTCATGACGGCCACGGCATGGCTTCGAATATGGGCGATTCCGCGGCGAACGTTGCGAAGGATCCGGTTTGCGGCATGAGCGTCGATCCGGCCACCGCGGCCGCGACCCGCGAATACGGCGGCGTCACCTACTACTTCTGCAACCCCGGTTGCGCCGACAAGTTCGCCCAGAACCCGGCCGCCTATCTGGGCTGAGACCTGATTCTCGTCCGTCCCCAATCTGCCGACATCGAATGACATCCGGCCGTTGGCGGGTTGGGGATTTTTGTTGAATGGTTGATTTACGGATTCCGATTCACGGACGAACGATAAGATTCCCCTCCCGCACTCCGGAGAGCGCGTCCCGCCCCGCTACAAACGTGCGCGTGACGACGCCGTTAAGCGTCATGCCATCGCAGGCGCAGATCGGATTGCGGCTTTCCAAAGCGGTAGCATCCACAACAAACCGTTCGTACGGGCGAATAATCGCCAAATCGGCCCGCAATACCGGCGTTATATCGCCACGATCGTCAAGTCCCACAAGCCGTGCGGTGTTGCACGACATCCACCGCACGACGTCGGCCAAACTCAAGCCGCGCCGCATCGCACCCGTCAACACCGCGCGGAATCCGACCTGCAGACTGGAAACGCCACCCCACGCGGTGGCGAGTGTGCCGGCTTTCATATCCGCGCTGGCCGGGGAATGATCGGTGACGACACCATCCAACGTGCCGTCGGCAAGCCCCGCCCATAGCGCGTCCTGCTCATGCAGATCACGAATCGGCGGACAGTATTTGACCGCGGTGGCGTTGTCGGGAATATGGTCGCAATCCAACGTGAGGTAATGCGGACAGGTCTCCGCGCTGACCGGCAGTCCTTCGGCCTTCGCCCGCCGCAGCACGTCCACGCTCAGACCGCTGGACACGTGCAGAATATGCGTGCGGCAGCCGGTGCGTGCCACCAGCCGTACGATCTTGCGCACCGCGTTCGCCTCGCATTCGGCCGGGCGCGATGCCGGTTCAACAGTGTTCGCAACAGTCGGGGATTTTGTTGCCGCGTTAGTCGCCCATTTCGCTGGTTTGGCACCGTTTCTTCTATGCCGAATCCGCCCGATATGCGATGTTGATTGTGTGGGGTAAGCTGTTTTTGCCATGGTCGGTCATCTCCTGATGGTGGGTCGCGTTGCCAAGAGGCGCCGCCACTGCCTGTGATGGATGCATTTCAGTGCTTACGGCATCTGAAATTCTTCATTCGTCGTGACGGTTGTCGGCGGCCAAACCTGGTGAAACCCGGAAAGCAAGGGGTAGCATCGTCAGGAGAGCGGATGCGCCGCGTGAGAATGTACTGCAGGGAAGGGCGATGAGCGTGACTTCTGGAATTATGCTTTCAGACAATATGGGGGCTTCGAAGGACGCCATGGACGAGGAAGGCAATGCTGCCGCGGACCTCGGCTTGGTGGCGCGCATCCGGGAATCCTTCGATTCGCTGACTGCGACGGAACGTGAGGCTGCGCAGTTCATTCTGGGTCATCTGACCGACGTGCTGGTCTGCAATTCCGTGGAATTGTCGCAGTTGAGCGGCATCTCGCAGCCGACGCTCAGCCGCCTGTACCGCAAGCTCGGCTATGCGAACGCGGGCGAATTCAGACGTGACGTGCGTCGCGTCCATCGTCCTGGCTCTCCGGAGCTTTCACGGCACACCCAGTGCGACGATTTGGTCGCCGACCATCTGCGCCGTGACGAGGAAAGCCTGAAACGCACGTTTGAAGGCATCGACCGCGCGCAACTGTCATCCGCATGCCAAGCCATGGCCACGGCCCCGCATGTGGCGGTGGTCGGGTACCGCAGCAGCTATCCCGTGGCGCTGCACATGCGCGAACAGCTGATGCGGCTACGCGGAAACGTTGATATTCTGCCGAATCCAGGCCAGTCCATAGGCGAAGATCTGGTTGATTATGCGGCAGGCGACGTAATCGTCATCATCGGCGTGGGCCGGCGTCTTCCCTTCTTCTCGCGGCTCATCGACGTGATGCTTGAGCGCGGCCTGACCGTGGTGGTGATTGGCGACATTTCGGCGCGCAACGCCGTCATCGGCCGTAACGTCGCCTTCTTCAAAGTGGTGCTGAACTCCCACGTGCTGACGAGCTTCACCGCGGCGTTCGCCCTGATCGCCCTGATGATGGACGAAGTCGGAAAATGCCTCGTCGATACCGAAGACGAGGTGCACGCGCGTATCGAAGGCATCAACGATTGCTTCGATGCGCTCAATGAGCTTGAAGATTGATAGGGAAAATCTAGGCGCGGCACGTCCCGTTGGAACGGCGGTAAACGGAAGTGGAAGCGGGAATGGGAACGGAATGAATTCAAAACGAAACATGCTGGCGTACGACCGGTCCTCCACCGGATTGTGGGTGGCTTTGATCTTCCTCGTATCGCTGAATCTGCGGCCCGCCATCGCCGCCGTCGGGCCGGTCCTCGCCCAAATGGGAACCGACCTTGCGTGGGGCGAGGGCGTGCAAGGCGTGCTGACGGCGATTCCGCTGATCGCCTTCGCCGTGGTCAGCCCGCTCGTCACGTTCCTTGCGCGCCGCATCGGCATCGACATATCGATTCTGCTGGCACTGCTGTGCATCGCGGCGGGCGATTTCGCCCGCTCGTTCGGCGGTGGCGTCGGCATCTGGCTGGGCACGGTGGTGTTCGCCTCCGCCATCGCCGTCGGCAACGTTCTTGTGCCGGTGATCGCGAAACGCGACTATGCCGGCCATGTCGCGATGGCGACCGGCGTCTACTCCGGTTGCATCACCGCCGGCAGCGCCACAACCGGATTGCTGTCCGCGCCGCTCGCGCAGATGTGGGGCGGATGGCGCGCGTCGCTCGCCTTCTGGAGCGTGCCGCCGCTGGTCGTCGCCGTGCTGTGGGCGTTGCGTATCTTGCACAATCGCAAGATCGTCGTCGCGTCGGCCGCCGTACGGAACTCGCCTTCCGCCCAATCCGCACGTTCCCAATCGTCGCATGGCGTGTTCACCCGCGTGCTGCGCCGTCCGATGACGTGGTACGTGACGGCCTTCATGGGACTGCAATCGTCCGCCTTCTACACCATGTCCAACTGGATGCCGTCCATCTCGGCGTCCATCGGCTACGACGCCTCCACCGCCGGCGTGCATCTGTTCATCTTCCAAGGCATCGGCATTTTCTCCGGCCTGCTCATTCCGAAATTCATGAACGTGCGCGGCAACCAGGTCTGCGCGGCGCTTACCGCCAGCGCTCCCATGCTGATCGCCGGCCTTGGCATGCTGCTGCTGCCGCATCTCATGCCGGTATGGGCGTTCGTCGGCGGCTGCGCGCAAGGCGCGTCCCTGGTGGTGGCGCTCGCATTGATCGCGTTGCGCGGCCGTGACAGCGCCGAAACCGTGGTGCTGTCGGGCGTCGCGCAGTCGTTCGGCTATCTGATCGCCTCGCTCGGCCCGCTTATGTTCGGCGTGCTGGTCCAGGCCACCGGCGGCCATCATGTGCCGCTGATGGTGTTCACGTTCGTCGCTTTCCTGCAGTGCGTCGTCGCGGTCGTCGTCGGCAGGCCTTCCAAAATGTGACTTTTCGCGTCTCATGAAATCGCAAGCGTCCGCAGAGGGAAGTACCGTTAGCCGTATGACAAGCCCTAAGACTGACGGTACTATGCATCTGCTCGATCCTGCTCCCTTCGGACGTATCCTTCCGGCCATGGTCACCCCCATGAAGGCCGACGGAGCCGTAGATTTCGAAGCCGCGCAACAGCTGGCGAGGCAGCTCGTGGCGGATGGTGCCGACGGTCTTGTGGTCAACGGCACCACCGGCGAATCTCCGACCACCCACATGGAGGAGAAGGTCGAGCTGGTTCAGGCCGTCAAAGAAGTCGTGGACGTGCCGGTCATTTCCGGCGCCGGTTCCAACGACACCGCGCACACCGTGCGCATGGTGGAGCAGACCCAGGAGGCGGGCGCCGACGCGGTGCTCGTGGTCGCCCCGTATTACTCCCGTCCGTCGCAGGAAGGCGTGTTCCGCCACTACAAGGCGGTCAACGATTCCGCGGACAAGCCGATCATCGTCTACGATGTGCCGGGCCGTACCGGACTGCACATCCAGCTGGAAACCTACCGTCGTATGGCCGAACTCGACCACGTCAAGGCCGTCAAGGACGCCACCGGCGACATCGCCGGCGCGGTACGCAAGCGTATGGAAACCGGCCTGACCTGGTATTCGGGCGATGACGGCCTGTTCCTGCCGTTCCTGTCCGTCGGCGCAGTCGGCATCATCTCCGTGATCGCGCACGCCGCCGCCGGCCCGATGCGTGACCTCGCCAACGCGTTCGATCGTGGCGATATCCACGAAGCGCAGCGCATCTCCGTGCAGCTGGCGCCGCTCGTCGAAGCGATGAACGGCAATGGCTTCCAGGCCGTGATGGCCAAGGCCTCGCTGAAGGTGCGTGGAATCCTCGACTCCACCGAAATGCGCCTGCCGAACGTCGGTCCGGGCGAAGCGGAACTCGTGCGCGCGGAAAAGGGCATGCGCGCCGCGGGACTGCTGTGAACCGAATCGCATGATGCGACTGGCCTGTCGCGCATGAACGCCGGCAGGCACCCAAATTCCTCGTTTCCGCATAGGCGGAGACAATTAGTAATAGAAATCCAACTAGGAAATGGCAACAGAAGAAACCAAGAACACCACAACGCACAAGCGCGGCAGCAAAGCTGCCAAGCGCACCGAATCCGCAGCCAAGGCAACCAAGTCCGACAAGGCTGTGAAGTCCGAGAAGACCGCCACCAAGAAGGCGAAGTCCTCCACCCGCGGCCGCGGTGGCTCGTCGCGCAACGGCGGCTCCCGTGGCTCCCGCGGCAACGGCTCGAACCGTCGCCCGTCACATTCCGCTCCGCAATCCACCGCGCCCCAGCAGGACGAGGTGCTGATCGCCCCGCCGAAGTACCGCAAGGGCTCCATGCGTATCGTGCCGCTCGGCGGTCTGGGCGAGATCGGCCGCAACATGAACGTGGTCGAATACAACGGACATATCCTGCTCATCGACTGCGGCGTGCTCTTCCCGGAAGAGGAACAGCCGGGCGTGGACCTCATCCTGCCTGACTTCCACTACATCAAGGACCGTCTCGACAAGGTCGAGGCGCTCGTGCTCACCCACGGCCACGAAGACCACATCGGTGGCGTGCCGTACCTGCTCAAGCTCCGCCCGGACATTCCGCTGATCGGCTCCAAGCTCACCCTCGCCTTCGTTGAGGCCAAGTGCAAGGAACACCGCATCAACCCGACGCTCGTCGAGGTCAAGGGACGCGACAAGCTCAAGGTCGGCCCGTTCAACCTGGAATTCGTGAACGTCACGCACTCCATTCCGGACGCGCTCGCCGTGTTCGTGCAGACCCCCGCCGGCTCGCTCATCGACACCGGCGACATCAAGCTCGACCAGCTGCCGCTCGACCACCGCATCACCGATCTGGTGGAATTCGGCAAGCTCGGCGAAAAGGGCGTGGACCTCCTGATGATGGACTCCACCAACGCCGAGGTCCCGGGCTTCGTCAAGCCGGAGACCTCCATCGGTCCGGCGCTCGACCAGGCGTTCGCACAGGCCACGCGCAAGATCATCGTGGCCAGCTTCTCCAGCCACGTGCACCGCGTGCAGCAGGTCGTCGACGCGGCCCACAAGTACGGCCGCAAGGTCGTGTTCGTCGGACGTTCCATGGTCCGCAACATGTCCATCGCCGCCGATCTGGGCTACCTGCGTCTGCCCGAGGACACCGTCATCGACCTGAAGCAGGCCCATGACGTGCAGGACGACAAGCTCGTCTACATGTGCACCGGCTCCCAGGGCGAGCCGATGGCCGCGCTCGGCCGCATCGCCGACGGCAACCATCGTGACATCACCATCAACGAGTTCGACACGGTGATCCTCGCCAGCTCCCTGATTCCAGGCAACGAGCATGGCGTCTACAAGGTCATCAACAAGCTCGTGCAGCTCGGAGCCCGCGTGGTCAACCGAGACAACGCCGCCGTGCACGTCTCCGGCCACTGCAACGAAGGCGAACTGCTGTACATGTACAACATCGTCAAGCCGAAGTGCGCCATGCCTATCCACGGCGAAAACCGCCACTTGGTGGCCAACGGCATGATCGCCGTCAAGACCGGCGTCGATCCGCAGAACGTCGTGCTGGCCGAAGACGGCGACGTCGTCGACCTGTACCACGGCCAGGCCGCGGTCGTCGGCTCCGTGCCGTGCGGCTACGTCTACGTCGATGGCGATTCCGTCGGCGAACTGACCGACGAAGAACTCGAGAAGCGCCGCATCCTCGGCACCGAAGGCTTCGTGTCCAGCTTCGTGGTCGTCGACACCGAGACCGCGGATGTCATCACCGGTCCGAAGATCTACCTCAACGCGGTCGCGGAAGACGAAAGCGAGTTCGACAAGGTCCGTCACCAGATCGTCGAGCAGCTGCAGGACGCGATGATGCAGGGCACGCGCGACACCTACAAGCTGCAGCAGATCATGCGACGCACGCTCGGCGGCTGGGTGGCACGACAGCTGCACCGCAAGCCGATGATCGTCCCCGTCGTCGCCGACATCGCGCAGGACGTGGATGACGCGATGGGACTGAACGCCGCGAAATAAGCCGTAAATTTACCATAAATTGAATCAAGGCGACGTGATCGGCACAACTGATCGCGCCGCCTTCTGTTACCAGAAAGAAGGAGTGACATGCCAGGAGCAAACCTCACCCGAATCGAAGCGGAAGAACGCAAAAGCATCATCGCCGCGCCAATCCATTACACGGTCAAGCTTGACCTGACCCGCGGAGCCAAGGATTTCGGCTCCGAAACCACCATCACCTTCGACGCGAAGCCGGGGGAGTCAAGCTTCCTTGACCTCATCGCCAACGAAGTCAGCGAGATCACCCTCAACGGCGAAACCCTCGACCCGGCTGAAGCGTACGTCGACAGCCGCATCGAGCTGAAGAACCTCAAGGAGCACAACGAGGTCACCGTCAAGGCGATGTGCCAGTACTCCAACACCGGCGAAGGCCTGCACCGCAGCGTCGACCCGTCCGACGGCAACGTCTACCTGTACACCCAGTTCGAAGTGCCGGACGCCCGCCGCGTCTACGCCGTGTTCGACCAGCCCGACCTGAAGGCCGTGTTCGACTTCTCCGTGCTCGCCGCCAAATCCTGGATCGTCACGTCCAACATGCCCACCGCCTCCGTGACCGACAACGAAACCGTCACCGAGGAAGGCACGCTCGGCGATCACGCCGCCGAAACCACCAAGCTGTGGGTGTTCGAACCGACCCCGACCATGAGCTCCTACCTCACCGCCATCTGCGCCGGACCGTACGCCGAATGGCACACCGAATACGCCAATGAGGACGGCCGCACCGTGCCGATGGCCATGTACTGCCGCCAGGCGCTCGCCAAGGCCTTCAGCAAGGACGTCGACTACCTGTTCGACATCACCAAGAAAGGCTTCGCCTTCTACGCCAAGACCTGGGGCGTGCCGTACCCGTACGCCAAGTTCGACCAGATCTACGTGCCGGAGTACAACGCCGGCGCCATGGAGAACATCGGCATGGTTACCATCCGCGACCAGTACGTGTTCGAATCCAAGGTCACCGACGCCTACGCGGAACGCCGTGTGGTCACCGTGCTGCACGAGCTCGCCCACATGTGGTTCGGCGACTACGTGACCATGAAGTGGTGGAACGACCTGTGGCTCAACGAATCCTTCGCCGAGTTCACGTCCACCCTCGCCACCGCCGAAGCCACCGAATGGAAGGACGCCTGGGCAACCTTCAGCTCCGGCGAAAAGAGCTGGGCGCTGCGTCAGGACCAGCTGAGCACCACCCACCCGATCGTCGCCCCGATCAACGACCTCAACGACACCTACGTCAACTTCGACGGCATCACCTACGCCAAGGGCGCCTCCGTGCTGAAGCAGCTCGTGTACTACGTGGGCCGTGAGAAGTTCTTCAAGGGCATCAACAACTACCTCAACAAGCACGCCTACTCCAACGCCACCCTCGCCGACCTGCTCGCCGAACTGGAACTCACTTCCGGCCGCGACCTCAAGGCGTGGAGCGCCCAGTGGCTTGAGGAATCCGGCATCAACACCATCGCCACCGAAGTCGAAGAGAACGAGGACGGCACCATCAAGCGTCTCGCCCTGCGCCAGACCGCTCCGGCCGAGCATCCCGTGCTGCGCGCCCACCGTCTCGCCGTCGGCTTCTACAACGAGGATCCGGAAACCGGCAAGATCGTGCGCACCGACCGTTTCGAACTGGACGTCGACGGCGAACTGACGGTCGTCGACGCTGCCGCCGGCAAGGCACGTCCGTCGCTGATCCTGGTGAACGACGACGACCTGACCTACACGAAGCTGCGTTTCGACGACAAGAGCCTCGCATTCGCGACAAGCAACCTGTACCGCTTCGACGACGCGCTCGCACGCTCCGTGATCTGGCTCGCCCTGTGGGACATGACCCGCGACGGCGAACTGCCGGCACGCCAGTTCATCGACACCTCGCTGGCCGCGCTCGCCACCGAACACGAGTCCACCACCTTCCGTTACGCGCTGGCACAGGTCAGCACCACCGCATGGCATTACACCGCTCCGGCAGAGCGTGCCGAGATCGTGAAGCATGTGGCCGCCGAACTGTTCAAGCTGGCGGGTCAGGCCAAGGCCGGCTCCGACGAACAGTTCCAGCTCGTCACCGCCTACCTGGGCTACGGCGAGCCGGGCGACGAGGCGTTCGTCGCCAACGCGAAGGGCCTGCTCGACGGTTCCGTGGCATTCGACGGTCTGGAAATCGACAACAACTTCCGCTGGACCATCATCAACGCGCTGAGCACCGTCAACGCGATCGACCAGGCGGGAATCCACACCGAACTGGCCAAGCGCGAAACCACCGAGAACCGTGAGTTCGCCTATGGCGCACGCGCCGTGGCCGGTACCGCCGAAGCGAAGGCATGGGCTTGGAACGAGGCCCTGCACAACGACGAGCTGACCAACATGCAGCTCGAGGCTGTGGCCGGTGGCTTCGCAGCCACCCCGCGCGCCGACTTGGCCGAACCGTACGCCGAGAAGTATTTCGAGGTCGCCGATTGGATTTGGGAGCACAAGACCTTCCACATGGCGGAAGCGCTGCTCGAAGGCCTGTATCCGGGCTATGCCGATCCGGCGAAGCTCGTGGAGCTGGGTGACGCCTGGCTCGCCTCCCATAAGGACGCGGACAACGCCTTGCAGCGCATTGTGCGTGGCAACGTCGAGGCTTCTCACCGCACGCTGAAAGTGCGCGACTTCAACGCCGCGCTCTGATAGCAGGGGCGACAGGAACGTTCCCGCTTAAGAGCCGTCATGTCGTCGCACGACTTTGATTTTGGGTGCGATTTTCAAAGTCATGCGACGGGCATATCGGCATTTATGCCCCCTAATCCTCGTTTTCCGCTTGAAAATAAGGATTAGGGGGCATTTTGCGTCGAAGGCTGTCGCACGACTTTGATTTTGGAGGCATTTTTCAAAGCTGTGCGACAAGCGTGCTGGCTTTCATACCCTCTAACTCTTATTTTTTGCTGGTTTTCAACGGAAAATGATAGTTAGGGGGTATTTCTTTATCAAGTGTTGCCGCACGACTTGATTTTCCGCCTTGAAATCAAAGTCGTGCGACACGAAAAGGGCATTGCGCGCCGTGAAATGCTTTGAATTGTGAAGTGTTATGCGATTGCGTCGTCACCTGCTGGTTTCGGCGGCACGGTTGAGTACGATAGGTCACGGAAATATCGTTTGCAGATAGCGAGGATTTGAGACTCATGCCACGTATGTTCGGAACCGACGGCGTTCGAGGATTGGCGAATAGGGATTTGACGGCACAGCTGGCGCTCGATTTGGGTGACGCCGCGGTGCGTGTGCTGGGCGATGACGAGCGGAGCGAATTCGAAAGCCGTCGCCGTGCGCTGGTCGGTCGTGATACACGAGTTTCCGGCGATTTCCTTGCCGCCGCATTGTCCGCTGGCATGTCCGCCGGCGGCTTCGACGTGATCGACGCCGGCATCATCCCGACGCCGGGCGTCGCATACCTGACGTCCGTGCTCAACGTGGAAATGGGCGCGGTGATCTCCGCATCCCACAATCCGATGCCCGACAACGGCATCAAGTTCTTCGCCCGCGGCGGCTTCAAGCTGCCCGACACCAAGGAAGACGAGATCGAAGCGGTGCTCGGCCAGGATTGGGATCGTCCTACCGGCGCCGGCGTGGGTCGTGTCAGCCATGACACCGCCACCGCAACCAACCTGTACATCGACCATCTGGTTTCCGCCATCGCGCCGGTCGGTCCGGACAAGTCGCAGCCGACGCCGCTGAAGGGCCTGAAGATCGTGGCCGACTGCGCGAACGGCGCCACGTCCGTGGTCGCTCCGGAAGCCTTGCGCCGCGCCGGCGCCGACGTGACCGTCATCAACGCGTCGCCGGACGGCTACAACATCAACAAGAACGCCGGCTCCACCCATCCTGAGCAGCTGCAGGCCATGGTCAAGGCCTCCGGCGCCGTCATGGGCGTTGCCTTCGATGGCGATGCCGACCGTTGCCTTGCCGTGGATGAGGATGGCAACATGGTCAACGGCGATCAGATCATGGGCATTCTGGCACGCGCCAAGAAGAACGCGGGCAAGCTCAACCATGACACCCTCGTCGTGACGGTGATGAGCAACCTCGGTCTGAAGTTGGCCCTGCGTTCCATGGGCATCAAGACCGTGCAGACCAACGTGGGCGACCGTTACGTGCTTGAAGAGATGCTGCGAGGCGATTATTCGCTCGGCGGCGAGCAGTCCGGCCACGTGATCAACCGTGAATTCGCCACCACCGGCGACGGCACCCTGACCGCGCTCACCCTGTGCAACGAGGTCGTCAAATCCGGTAAGAGCCTGAAGGAACTGGCCGCCGACTTCCCGCAGCTGCCGCAGACGCTCATCAACGTGCCGAACGTGGACAAGATGGCCGCCAAGACCAACGCCAAGGTGCAGGCCGCGGTGGAACGCGAAGAGAAGCTGCTGGGCGACACCGGCCGCGTGCTGCTGCGTCCGTCCGGCACCGAGCCGCTCGTGCGCGTCATGGCCGAAGCCGAAACCCAGCAGCAGGCAGACGAAGTGTGCGATCGCCTCGCCAAGGTCGTCGCCGACGAACTCACCCTGTAAGAGCCCGCAAGGAGATATGCCCCATGTTCGGACACAACTCGAAAGTGGACCTCGAACTCAACCGCGAGGTCGAAAAGCTCATCAAAACCGGCGGCAAAGAGAAAATCATGCCGATTGTGCAGGCCGGCGAACCGGTATTACGCCAGCAGACCATCGCCTACGACGGCCAGTTGAGCCGCAAAACGCTTGACAAGCTCATCGACACCATGCGCACCACCATGCTGGAAGCGCCGGGCGTGGGCCTCGCAGCCACCCAGATCGGTCTCGGTCTGGCTTTGGCCGTCGTCGAAGACCACGTATGCGAAGGCGATGATGGCGATCCGCGCGAAGCTGCGGAATTCCCCTTCCACGCCATCATCAACCCCAGCTACGAGCCGATCGGCACCGAAATCCGCAGCTTCTACGAAGGCTGCCTGAGCTTCGACGGTTACCAGGCCGTACGCAAGCGTTGGCTTGACATCACCGCCCGTTGGCAGGATGAGGACGGCAACAAGCATGAGGAACATCTGCATGGCTGGCCGGCCCGCATCTTCCAGCATGAAACCGACCATTTGAGCGGTGAACTGTACATCGACCAGGCCGAAATCCGAAGCCTGACCACCAATGAGAACCTTGAGGATTTCTGGTGCGAGGATCCGGTACCGACCGAAGCGGCGGCCGAACTCGGCTTCGAACTGTAATCGCGTAAACGAACGAGACAAGAACGATGAATGCCTCCCAGGCGAACACTTGGGAGGCATTCATCATATTCGGGATTATTGGAATGTTCGAAACATGAGTATTCCAAATATTCCAATATTTCAGTATTCCGGATTCACTAGCACATCGTACGTATCCGTGTTCCGCTCGGCATCCGAACGCAGATCCCAGCCAGGCTTGCGCATTCCATACAACACCAGCGGCGGTAAACCGAGCACAAGCACGACTACAGCCACAAGAATCGCATATGAAACGCTATCCAAACCGGTGAAACCAGCCGGTCTCACGAAAGTCAACACGAATGCCGCGGCGGAAGCGACGAAACCGACGCCCGCGACCAACCGAATCGCAGGAACTCGATACGTGCGGCGGACTTCTGGATGGGTGTTGCGCAGACGAATCGCGGCGGCAAACATCAACATGTACATCACCAGATACAGCGCGGTCGCCATATCCACCAGCGTCGCGAAAGCCGTGTTGCCATTGGGGATCAACACGAACAGCAACGCCAGCACGGTCACGATAATGCCTTGCGGAATCAGAATGCCTTCCTGCACGTCGTGGGCATTGCGCTTCTGCAGCGCGGGAGGCATCAGTCCCGTGCGGGCGGCCGCTAGCAAACCGCGAGAAGGACCAGCTATCCAAGCCACCACGGAAGCGAACGCGCCTAGCGCGATGAGCAGCGAAATCACCGGGGTGCCCCAACCCATGCCAAAATGGTCGAAGAACTCCCTGAACGCCAGATTGATGCCGTCGATGAGCCCCAGCTCACGATGCGGCACAGCAAAGGCGATTGCCAAAGTCGGCAGCACAAGTACCAGCAGAATCAGCGCGGTCGCTAGTGCAATGGCGCGTGGGAATTGACGTCCCGGATGCTCCAAGTCGTTGGCATGCACGGCATTGACCTCCATACCCGCGTAGGCGAGCACATTGGATACGATTAGCACAATCGACGCGATGCCCGTCCACGGCGGAAGCAGCGCGGATGCGTGCAGGGAGGTCTGCACTGGCTTACCGATCGCCAGCCAGATAATGCCGAAGACGATAAGCAGCAACGCAGGAAACAGCGTGCCGATAAGTCCCGAAATCGACCCGACCTTGGCGAACAGATTGCCGCCGCGCAACGCCACCATCGTGCTTGCCCAATACAACACGATGATCACCGCGGCCACATATACGCCATTATTGCCCAAGCCACCCATGCCGAACACATACGACAGGCTGACGGCGATGAACGCAATCTGTATCGGATACCACACCACATTCTGAATCCACTGCAGCCAAATGGCGAGAAATCCGATGCGATTGCCGAACGCCTCACGCACCCACACGTACACGCCACCTTTCCAGCCGGTGGCCAGTTCGGCAGCCACCAGCGCGGTCGGCACCAGGAAAACGACCGCCGGAATGAGATACAGCAGAATGGAAGCGAGACCATAATCGGCCATGGCCGGCAGAGAGCGTAGCGAGGCCACCGCCACCACGGTCAACATCGCCAGTTGGCTGACTGTCATCATGGTTTTGCCGGTTTTATTGGCAACGGTTGCCGTGCTTGCGATTGCGCCGTGCCCGTCAGCGCCGTTCCCTCTATTCGCCCCGGCATGCGCAGGTATGCCCGTACGATTGCGGTTTCCTGCGACGGCAGACGGATTGCGTGGCGTTGTTGTCGGTGCCGTCGCAGCGTTCGTCGTGGAACGTGCGGACCCGGGATGTGCAGCTGCGCTTGCATCGTGCGCTACCACAGCAAGCGGCTTTTTCATATGAACTGTCATTGCAGCCAGCTTTCGTAAACATAATCGTTGTGGGAATGAACATGAATTTCCTTAATGCGGGAAACGATGGAATTCGTGGAATGACCGCGAAATATCAGTGGTGGAATCCGGATGCACGAGCCTCGCTTGGCATTGGTGAACGCAGTCCGTCCAGATACTTCACACACGACTTCAAATCCTTGATGAACGCTTCGGCCATATCGTGGCTGAAACCGTTACGCACCACAATGCGCTGCACGGTCACCTGCGTCAGATCCACCGGCATCGGATAAGCCGGCACCAGCCATCCCTTCATGCGCAGCCGATCCTGCAGATCGTACAGATTCCACTTGCGATCCGGCTTGTCGTTGAGCATCCATGCGAACACCGGAATGTCGGAACCGTCGTTCCACAGCGTAAAATCATCCATCTGCTCGATCTCGCCCGACAGATATTTCGCCACATCATGCGAAGTCTGCTGCACCCTTCGATACCCGTCGAATCCCAAACGCAGGAACATGTAGTACTGCAGCAGTACCTGTGCGCCCGGACGGGAGAAGTTCAGTGCGAAAGTCGGCATTTCGCCGCCGAGATAACTCACCTTGAAAATAAGGCTTTCCGGCAGGTCAGCGGTTTCGCGCCATACGATCCATCCCAAACCGGGGTAGACCAGACCGTACTTGTGACCGGAGGTGCTGATGGAGTAGACGCGCTTGACGCGGAAGTCCCATGCGAGGTCCGGCTGGATGAATGGTGCGATCATACCTCCCGAAGCGCCGTCCACATGGATGCGCACATCAAGTCCGGTGCGCTCCTCGATGCGGTCCAGTGCTTCGCTGATCTGTTCGACCGGCTCATACATACCCGTATAGGTCACGCCCATGATGGCCACCACGCCGATGGTGTTCTCATCGACATACTTGTCGAGATCATGGCCGTCGAGCACTTTGTGGTCCTCGGAAATCGGCACATAGCGTGGTTCCACGTCGAAATAGTTGCAGAACTTCTCCCAGCACACCTGCACGGCGCTGCTCATCACCAGATTCGGACGATCGGTCGGCAGGTCGGCCTTTTCGCGGGCTTCCTTCCAACGGCGCTTCAACGCGAGTCCGCCCAGCATGCAAGCTTCCGACGAGCCGATGGTGGAGGTTCCGATGGCATTCATTGGATCGGGCGCATGCCATAGATCGGCGAGCATGTGCCAGCAGCGCGATTCGACTTCGGCGGTTTTCGGGTACTCGTCTTTGTCGATCATGTTCTTGTCGGCCGCCTCCATGTACAGGCGGTTCGCATGATCGTCCATCCACGTGCTCACAAAAGTTGCAAGATTGAGTCGCGCGTTGCCATCCAGCATGGCCTCGTCATGCACCACTTGGTAGGCGGTTTCCGGCAGACTACCCTTCTGTGGAATGGTAAATTTCGAGAACGCCTGGGCTTCCTTCGGACGGGCGAACAGCGGATTGATTTCCACGCTGTCAGGAACAACGCGGTCGTCGGCATTGCCGCAGGTGTTGTCGCAGCAATGCGAATTGTTGTTTTCAGTGGTGGAATGTGTTTCTGACATTGCAGTTCCTTTCGTTGATTTGGAACGTTTATTGCGTTCCGGGATTCAAAAATGAAAGTCGATTCTGGTTTTTTGCTGGGAAATGGTCACATTTGCGCTATGTGAAAATTCGTATGGCAACCGTTTCGCATGGATGTATCCGCGCGCGGTTTCGTAATGAACACCGTCATTCGAACTCGCATGGTTGTGTTCTCACAAAGAGGAATGCGCACGTTGGTTTGTTGCACATTCTTACACGCTGAAGGTGGGTATCGGCTACGATGGGCAGGTATGAACGAATCGACGATGAATCTTTCCTGGCTGGATGACGCGAAGCAGGACATCGAACAATGGTCGGCATCGATGCCGAATGACGCCGACAACCAGCCGATCGACTGGCGATGGGTGTCTTCCCTTGACCTGCGTAACGGCATTGGTGCCGCCACAAGACAGCACGTTGATTTGTTGGCAATGCTGCGGTCCTCGTCGCCGCAACTTTCCGCCCCGCAGCTGCACGCCCTGTTGAAAGATGATCTTGCGATTCGAGATCGGCTCGAACCGACCATCGCGCAGTGCAACAGCACGTTCATGATGGATTACGACCGACTTATCGCTTCCTATCGGCTGCCGCGCGCGCTTGCTTACGCGAACCGTCGGTTGTGCGACGAAATCGCTGTTCTGCGACAGATTGGCGTGGCGATGGGATTGTGGACGGTCACCGAGGAACGACGTGAGCGCGTCACGGTTCCGGTGCTGCTGCCCGGTTCGGCTTTGGCTTCCGGGGGAGTGGCGTTGGATGATATTCAGGATCGAACCGCTGACATCGTTAACGGCCGCGCCGCCCGTCGTGCCGCAGAGAAAAGTCAGAAGCGAGCCAGTGACTATGCCATGTCGCGTGCGAACCTGAGTGGAGTAACCAGTCCGGGCGGCTCCACGTTGTTTGATTACGGTTCGGAAACGAAATCCGCTGAATCGGCGCAGTTGCGTCGGATGGCTGAATACCGCAAATCGGATTGGCGTGACGCTTATCTTCCTGGACGCGATGTGGACAATGTCATGGGAATCGACATCGAAACCACCGGTACTGACCCGGCGCGTGTGTACATCATCGACGTCGGCTTTGAATATATGAACATGATTTCCCCTCGCCCTGCTGCCGCACCTACTGGATACCAATACGAGCAGAGTTATTACGAAACGGGCGATGCGTATGGTCAGTCGCGTCTGTCGTTCGGCGTTCCTGCCGAGAACGCGACGCTCGGTAATCCGCTGATTCTCGATTTGACCGGTATCGATGTACGTGATCGTGCGTCCGGCTTCCGCCTGTTCGATGAGTGGCCGGAGGCTCAAATCGGTTTGCTGCAGCGATTGGAGCAGCAACCGTACGTAGCGCACAACGCTCGTTTCGAACATAGCTTCTTCATGTTGAATGTGGCTGGATATGCGGAAAGCTACCGTGCGGGCAAGATTACGATTATCGACACGTTGCCGATGAGCCGCCGTTGGGATGAAGGGTCAATTCCGGACGGCGAGCATCCGTACGGCAATAACACGTTGGACGCATACGCCAAGCGGCAGGGCGCGCTCGATGAAAGCAAGTCGGAGCGCCACCTCGGTTTGGAAGATACGCATATCATGCTGGTTGCCATGAAACATCACTTGGGTGTATTGCATGGCGAAGGCCGTGGTCCGTGGGGTGCGAATGGCAAGTCTGGCATCGGTGGCAAGCATTGCGGGCGCCGCTGGTAGCATTTGCGATTCGTGTCGCAGTTTCCTGGTTCTTCTTCCCGTGACCGTCCCGTTTTGGCTTTCCCTTCCGGCTTTTGTTACCCGTAACGCCGTTTTGCGGTTACAAAATGCGGATGCGATTGCGGATTTGCGGGGATGGAATGGGCGATTGCGGGGATGGTTTCGGTGGTTGCGGGGTTGGTCGGGCCTGGTTTGTCAAGTTTCGACACGCCGATGGAACGTTGGATTTCCAACGGTTCACGCGTT
>OFRZ01000254.1_pt1 | contig 54842 bp, 44 predicted proteins | sample 1543181 | NCBI WGS metagenome assembly OFRZ01 (sample SAMN04209245, study PRJEB22552) | human gut metagenome | biome: gut; material: feces | host: Homo sapiens | place: USA: Oklahoma | reverse complement strand
CTTCGTTAAACGGGCGCTAGGGCGTCACCCTTACACCAACATTTTCGACGCGATCGCCGACGTGTACGATGCTCTGACGAGCGTGCGTGTGTACAAGGACGCTATTCCGCACAAGGAGGCGATCCAGATGATCTTGGACGGTAAGTGCGGTGAGTTTAACCCGCTGTTGCTCGACTGTCTGCTCGAGGTGCAAGACCGTATTGCCGAGACGTTGGCACGCCCCGCCGACGTTGTCGCGTTTCCCACGATTTAGTTTGACCTAAGGAGTTTTAATCCATGATTTCCATGCGTGAGGCGTATGAGAAGATCGGCGCTAATTATGATGACGCGTGCGCTCGGCTGATGGGCGAGGAAATGCTTGCCCGCTTTGCCCTCAAGTTTTTGGATGACGAGAGCATGGACAAGCTGGAGGCCGCCATGGCGGCAGGAGACGCCGAAGGTGCGTTTATGGCAGCGCACACACTCAAGGGCGTGAGCCAGAACCTGGGATTCGATAATCTGTACGAGCCGGCGGTCGTGGTGACCGAAGCACTGCGCGGCGCCGATGCCGTTGACGGCGCTCGCGAGGGAATGCATGCGTTGCAGCAGCAATATGCGGCAACGATGTCGGCTCTGCGCGAGGCGGCTGAATAAGAGCTTGCGAGCCTTGGGCTGCTTGCCGGCCACATATAGGTGAAAGGGCGCCCCGCCGGACCATGTGGCCGGCGGGGCGCCCTTATCTGTTTTGTGGTTCGCGTGCTAGCGGGCCTGCTTGACCTTGGCTGCCGCCTCGACAAACGACTTCCAGAGGTTAAAGTCGGTTTCGAGCGTCTGCCAGGTGTACTCGGGATGCCATTGCACGCCCAGGCAGAAGGGTTGGCCTTCGACTTCGATGCACTCGGGCACGCCATCGGTTGCCTTGGCGACCAAGCGCGTGCTTTTACCCAGACGATCGATGCAGCAGTGGTGTGCGGAGTTGGTCTGGATAAGCCTGTGCCCGCCAAGCGCGCGCTCCAGCAACGAGCCCGGCACGACCTCGACGGGATGCACGGGGTCGTTGAGCACGTGGGTATGGCGCCACTGCGTGCGGCCCTCGCGCGCGCCCAGGCTCGGCACGTCCATGCACAGGGTGCCGCCAGTGGCGACATTGAGCAACTGCGTGCCGCGGCAGGTGGTAAAGAGCGGCTTTTTGGCGCGGAGCACCTCGCCGACCAGCTTAAACTCAAAGCTATCGCGGATCTCGCAGCAGAGGGTGGGGTCGTAGGGGCGCTCGTCGCCCCAGCGCTTGGGGTTGACGTCCGGGCCGCCGGGAATAGCGATGCCGTCGGCGATATCGACGTAATGACGGATAACCTCAATGTCCTCGGTGATGGACATCTGCAGCGGCAGTCCGCCGGCGGCAAGAATGGCATCGACAAAGACACTTGCGATTTCCTCGTTGGGGGAGAGCGTCTCGCTCAAAAACGGCTTTGCTTCTTCCCAACGCGGTGCGACGAGGATGAGTGGGCGGTCGGCGGGGTCGACGTCGACATACGGGGTGTAGGACGATGAGGTGCGGGTTCCGATCATGGTTGCGGCTTTCGAATCCGGGTGGACATGGCACAGGGGTGACGCGGGGCAAACGTTACTGATGAATTTGCCCGCGTGGCAATTGGGTTAGTGACCCTTGATGGAGTTGAGGAAGTCCTGGGCGCGCTTGGTTTGGGGGCGGTCGAAGAACTCGTCAGGCGTGCCGGTTTCCACGATCTGGCCGTCGGCCATAAACACGACGCGGTCGGCCACGCGGCGGGCGAAGTTCATCTCGTGCGTGATGACGATCATCGTCATGCCCTGCTGGGCCAGACGGACCATGACCTCGAGCACCTCGTTGATCATTTCGGGATCGAGGGCGCTCGTGGGCTCGTCGAAGAGCATGGCCTTGGGCTGCATGGCAAGCGAGCGAGCGATGGCTACGCGCTGCTGCTGGCCGCCTGAGAGCTGTGCGGGTACCTTATCGGCCTGTTCGGCCACGCCCACGCGGCTCAGCAGGTCCATGGCGCGCTCACGAGCCTCCTCCTTGGACACGCCCAGCACATCGACCGGCCCCAGCATGACGTTCTGCAGCACCGTCATATGTGCAAACAGGTTGAACTGTTGAAATACCATGCCCAGCTCGGCGCGCATGCGGGCAAGGTCTTTGCCTTCCTGCGGAAGCGGCTGACCTTCGATGAGGATCTCGCCCGAGTCGATGGTCTCCAAGCGGTTGATGGTGCGGCACATGGTCGACTTGCCCGAGCCCGAGGGCCCGATCACGACGACGACCTCGCCGCGGTCGACCGAGAGATTGATGTCGTTGAGGACATGTAGATCGCCATAGTGCTTATCGACGTGTCTGAGCTCGATCAGCGGCTGATTGCCGGTTGAAGAGGTGCTCTGTGCCATGGTGCTCGGCTCCTTATGATTCGAAATGGTAAAGCGTTAGCGGATGATGGTCGCACCGGTCTTGTGCGAAACGTAGACAGCGGCCTTGTTGATCGCGACGTTGATGAGGATGTAGATGACCGCGATAACCAGGTAGACCGACACGAGGGCGTCGTAGTTGGTAATGAGCACGCGGGCATTTTGCATGAGGTCGGGGTAGCTCACCACGTAGGCGACGGTGGTGTCTTTGACTACGACCACAAGCTGCGAAATCAACGACGGAATGATAAACCGAATCGCCTGGGGCAACACGATTTTAAAGGTGATTTTAGCCTTGGAGAGACCGAGCGCCTGGGCGGCCTCGACCTGGCCACGCGGCACGGCGTAGACGCCGGCTCGGAAAATCTCGGCCAACACACCGGCTGCAGCGAGCGCGACAGGGAGCGTGAGCATCCAAAACGACGGCAGCGCAATCCTGTACTGAGGCAGCACCAAAAAGAAGAAGTAGATGAACAGAAGGCTCGGTACGCCGCGGAAGAAATCGGTGAGCACGCGGCAGGCCAGCTGCAGCGGCTTAATATCGCTCGTGCGGCCGAGCATAAGGGCTAAGCCCAGCACCAGCGCGATGGCGCCAGCGGTGAGTGCGACTTTAACGGTGCCCTCAAAGCCGGCAAGCAGGAACTTCCAGGTGGTGAGGTGCGTAAAGAAATACCAGTAGTGGACCGAAAGCTGGTCGGTCACATAAAAGCGCTGCAGTACCAGGACGGCGAGCGCGGCGACGGCGACGAGTGAGATAGCGGTGCCGATGCGAATCTTGGCGCGCATCTTGGGGCCGGGAGCCTCGTAGAGCGCATCGCGCATGGTGAGCGCGGAGGTGGAGTGCTTGCTCATCGGAGGATCCTCACCTTCTTATCGATATAGTTGCCAATGTGGCTTACCACAAAGGCCGTGCCCAGGTAGCCGAGCGCCGAGATAAAGAACGCGGCGACGCCGCCGAGCGAGCGCGTGTTGATGTAGCTCACCACGCCGGTGAGCTCCTGCGGTTTAAGCGGCACCTGACTGCCGAGCGCGGTGGTGAGCATGACGGCGATAAAGAGGTTGGTCATGGGTAATACGCTCGAGCGCAGCGCCTGCGGAATCACGATTTTGGCGAGGATACGGCTGAAGCCCATGCCCAGCGAGCGGGCGGCTTCCACCTGGCCGACGCCGACGGTGTTGATGCCGCTCATAAAGTTCTCGGAGCCAAAGGCCGAGCCCAAAAGGACCGTGGCGACGATAACGCAGGTGCGGTAGGGCAGAACGACCTTGAGCGGCGGCAGTGCGTAGACGACGATGATGAGCAGCGCGATGCCGGGGATGTTACGGAAGACCTGGACATACAGGTCGCCAAAGACGCGCAGTGGCTTGAGCGGTGACACGCGCATCACGGTGACGGCGACGGCCAGCACCATGGCGATGGCAAACGACTCAAGCGTCATGCCCCAGGTCGCTAGCAGCGCGTCGATATAGTTCTGGCCATAGAGCGACCAGAGTTCGGAGAGACTCATGCGGACCTCCCGCCGATAAGGAAAGGGGCTCCCGTGTGTACGGAAGCCCCGACAACTCAGTGAGGAAACAGTTTACCGCAATAAAGCGCATCATGCGTTTCCGTATGGTTTCGTTGCGGCCGTTACCAGGCTCGCTGCCTAGGCGCCGATCTCGGGCAGCTCGGGAACATTGGTGTCGCCCGTACGGTCGCCGATGCAGATCTGCCACAGCTTGGTCCAGGTGCCGTCGTCCTCGATCTTCTTAAGGAAGTCGTTGACAAAGGCGACGCCGTCGGAATCGAGCGGCAGGCCGATGCCGTAGGGTTCCTTGCTGCCGAAGGGCTTGCCGGCGATCTTGTACTTACCAGGCTCGCGGACCAGGGCGCTCTGCTGCATGTTGTTATCGATGACGTAGGCGTCAACGCGGCCCTGCTGGAGTGCCTGGCGGGCCTCCTCGTCGGTCTTGAACTCCTGCTGGCTGGCCTTGGGAGCGAGCTCCTCCAGGATGGCGGGGCCGTTGGAGCCGGACTGGACGGCGACGTTCTTGTCGGCCAGGTCGTCGACGCTCTTGATGTCGTCGTTATCGGCGAGCACCAGGATGGCCTGCTGCGTGTAGTAATAGGGACCGGCAAAGGAGACAAGCTTCTTGCGCTCGTCAGTGATGGTGTAGGTGGCAAAGACGGCGTCGACCTGGCCGTTCTGCAAGACGGACTCGCGCGTGTCCGAGGTCACCTGGGTGATCTCGACCTTGTTCTCGCCCAGAATGTAGTTGGACAGGAGCTGTGCGATACCGGCGTCGAAGCCGCGGGTCTGACCGTCTTTCTCGTTGAGGAGGGAGAAGAGCGTGGAAGTCTGAACGCCACCGATCTTAAAGACGCCGGCGTCCTTGACGGCCGTGGCCCAGGTGCTGGCGGCGATGGCGTCGTCATCGGCCTTGGGGCCGTTGTCGACGAGCTTGTCGAATGCCTTGGCATCGAGCGTGGTGGAAGCCTCGGTATCCTCGGAGCTCTTGGAGGAGCCGGCGGCGGAACCCTTGTCGGCCTCGGCGCTGGTGTCGGAGCAGCCGGCAAGACCAAGGCCGGCGACGGTTGCGAAGGTGGCGGCAACGAAGCCGCGGCGGTCGAGAACGACCTGCTGGGAGAGGTTCTTGCTCATGGTAGAACACCTTTCTCAATAAAATCCCTAGCGGTTGAGTAGAGTTATACCCTATCGCGCTCAAATGGGTCAACACGAAATAACTCAGAAACATACTTACCTTATGGGTTATTGAACCAACCAAAAAGGGACAGGCACCTTTGTGGTGGTTCTTGCAGATGTGGTGGCATGTCTCGCTGCTTTGTCTCAATCTGTAACAGGTAGACGAGGAAATGGGTTCTTACTGTTACAGATTGAGATTTTCTCTTCAGGGGAATTCGAATGTCTCAATCTGTAACATCTGGACGGCCAAAAGGTCTCTATCTGTTACAGATTGAGACAAAGGTCTGGGACTAAGACATCTTATCTAGATCTGTAACAGTTAGACGGGAATTCGGGCCCTAGATGTTACAGATTGAGATAATCGCGTCGCGAAAATAAAAACCTCCGCAGGGATGCTTCCCTTGCGGAGGTTTTCTTACTCGTTGAGTAGTCTCACGGCTTCGGCGGCCATGTTCTCGACCGTCATGCCGTTCTGAGCGAGCAGCTCGTTGGGGTCGTAGCGGTCGGGGAAACCCTTGGCGATGCCGAAGGTGCGCGTGCGCAACGGCGTGCAGGCCAGGTAGCACGCGACACGCTCGCCCCAGCCGCCGTCCAAGATGCCGTCCTCGAGGGTGACGACAACGCGATGCTCGGCGGCAAGGCTGTCGAGGAACTCGCGGTCGAGCTCGGTTGCAAAGCGCGGGTTGACGAGCGTGGCCTCGATGCCGTACTCGGCAGCCAAGCGGTTTGCCACGCGTTCGCCCAGCTCAAAGAAATCGCCGAGCGCGAGCACGGCAACGTCGTGACCCTGGCGCACCACGTTGTAGCGAACGGCGCTGTAGTCGGTGTCTTCAGCGGGCGCCAGATCGGGACGGTTCACCAGGCCAATACCAGGTACACGAATCGCCACGGGATGCTCGCGGTGGTCGAGCGACCAGCTCAGCATGGACAGGTATTCCTCCATGCAGACCGGCGCCAAGTAGTGCATGTTAGGAAGTCCGCCCAGCATGGAAATATCAAAGAACGAAAGGTGTGTCTCAGATGTGGTGCCAAAGATCGACGCGCCAAACACCAAGATGGTTGCGGGGGCATCGTTGAGGCACAGGTCGTGCCACAGCTCGTCGTAGGCGCGCTGCAAAAACGTGCCGTACACACCAAAGACTGGCTTGGCGTCCGAGCGCGCAAGCGCGGTGGCAAAGGTCACGGCGTGCTCCTCGGCAATGCCCACATCGACGAATTGTTTGCCGGCGGCAGCGCGAAGCTCGGGTGTAAAGCCCATGATGTAGGGCGTGGCGGCCGTGATGCCCACGACCTGCGGGTCGCGCTCGATGGCGGCGCTGAGCGCCTCGCCCGTAATGTCGGCATAGGTGCGCGGCGCAGGCTCGCTCGGATGGCCCGGGCAGAGCTTGCGTCCAGTCGCCATGTCAAACGGACCCACGTGGTGCCAGCGTTCCGGGTCGCTCTGGGCTGGCTCAAAGCCCTTGCCCTTGGCGGTGGAGACGTGTAGCACGATGGGATGATCGATATTGCGCAGATCCTGCAGCGCGTCGACTAGGGCCAACACATCGTTACCGGCGTCCAGATAGCGGTAGTCGAGCCCCATCGCGCGGAAAACGTTGCGCTCGCAGGTGCCGTTGCTGGCGCGCAGCTCGGCCAGATTGCGATAGAGGCCACCGTGGTTCTCGGCGATGGACTGGTCGTTATCGTTGACGATGATGATCAGGTTGCTATCGAGTTCGGCGGCATTGTTAAAGCCTTCAAACGCCAGGCCGCCCGAAAGCGAGCCGTCGCCAATGATGGTGATGACGTTGTACGCATCGCCCGCCAGGTCACGAGCGTGCGCCAGGCCGCAGCCCAGGCTCACCGACGTGGAGGTGTGACCCATGGCGAACAGGTCGTGCTCGGACTCGTTGGGATTGGCAAAGCCAGAAGCCTCACCATAACGCTCCGGATCGATATAGGTATACGCGCGCCCAGTCAGCGCCTTGTGGGCGTAGGTCTGGTGCGAAACGTCAAAGACAATCTTGTCGATGGGGGAGTTAAACACGCGATGAAGCGCAACCGTAAGCTCAACGACGCCCAAGTTGGGGGCAACGTGCCCGCCGACGGCGGCGGAGCTTTCGAGGATTGCCTGACGGATCTCGCCGCAGAGCAGCGGGAGCTCGGCGCGGTCGAGAGCCTTGACGTCCTCGGGCGTTGTCGTTTGCGTAAGCAGCATCGTTGTGGGTTACTCCATGCGAATCGAGCACCGGCGCTCCCTCGGCCGGCACAATTGCACAAAACAGTCTCGCACATTTTGGCGTTTGATATGTGACGGCGGCGCGGTAATTCGCCAACTGGCGGGGCAAAACGTTTTGTCCGATGCCATACTGATGTGTTCCATGATGTTTTTATCGATTGTGCGCAGGCCGTGGCTTGTCGCCGTGAGTCGCTGGAAGGAGGCAGCATGTCTGATGTCGTTCGTGCCGAGAAAATCGCGTGCGAAGTGGACCATGCTGCCCGTCAACTGGCACAGGCGGGCCGTTTGGACCTGACGCGCGAGTTTATCCAGCATGGCGATGTGACGGTGTATACGCATGTGACCTCGGTGGCGCGGGCAAGTCTGTCCTTTGCCGAGCGCTTGGGCCGCGTCGGTGTCTCGGTTGACCGCGCCTCGTTGCTGCGCGGGGCCCTGCTGCACGATTACTTTCTCTATGACTGGCACGATCCCGACCCAAGCCATCGGCTGCATGGCTTTCGCCATCCGTTTTTTGCCCTGGCACGTGCGGAGGAAGATTTTGAGCTGACGTCGCGCGAGCGGAATATCATCGTGCGGCATATGTTTCCGCTGGTGCCAGTGCCGCCGACGTGTCGTGAGGCTTGGATTGTATGCCTGGCAGATAAATGGTGCGCGCTGCGCGAGACGGTCGCCGGCCGTCTACCGCGCAAAGGCGGCGCGAACGATTCGAACGAGGGCTCGAACGAAAAGAGGAGAGGGTAGACGGTGGAAACCGCGATTGATATGGCGTTCGGCGGCGCGACGCTTGCCGCCTGTCCGCTCTCGGCGCTGGTGCTCTCGTTTGCCTTCTACGGTTTTTGCGGTTGGGCATGGGAGTCGACAGTATGCGCCATGCTCAACCACGGACGCTTTGCCAACAGTGGCTTTTTACTGGGACCGTGTTGCCCTATCTATGGTGTGGGCGGCATAGCCTGCTGGCTTTTGTTGCGCGGGATTCCGGATGCCCCGAGCCAGTTTGTCGCCGCGGCGCTTGTATGCAGCGTGATTGAGTACAGCGTAGGCGTGCTGCTGGAAAAAACAACAGGCGCTCGCTTTTGGGACTATTCGCACCTGCCGTTTAACCTGCACGGACGCATCTGTCTGTACTGGGCATGCGCGTTTGGCTTGGGTGCGCTGTGCATTTGTCGCTTGGTTGAGCCAGCGCTGCTGGGGTTGCTTGGGCATCTGCCGGTGCTGATCGTGCGACTGGCGGCCTTTGCCGTTGCCGTTGCGATGGCCGTGGATGCGTTGTGCTCGCTGGCGAGCTGGCGACGTCTGTCCGACCAGCTCGAGCGCGTGCGCGCCGACCTTGCCGACCGCATCAACGAATCGCTCGCCGATGCCTCGGACTCCATGCTTGAGCGCATTCCCGACTCGGCGATCGATTCGGTGGCGCAGACGCATATCCGCAGCCGTGCCGTCAACGCGTGGCTGGCAGAGCTGGGCGATGCGGCGCTCGATGCCCTGCGTGAGAAGGCTTCGGTGCCGACGTTTATCTCGGACGGCGCTCGCGGTCTGGCGCTTGCCGCCCGCCGCGTTGCCGATGCCGCACCGAACATGCCACGTCCGTCGCTCACTCGTCGCCGTGCCGGCAAACGCGCGAGCCGTCCGGTGCCGAGTGTGTCGCTCAGCCGTCGTGACCTGCGCTTTTTCAACGCCTTCCCGCGCTTGCGCATCAACCGCTACGAAGGCGTCATCCGAGCCACCAATCTCCGCGACCGCGCCCGCGACCTGTTTCGCCGCTAGCCGGGGCGGGGCCAAGCGCGTCCTTCTCGCCCGCACGTTTCCCGTTCGTTTCGCGTCCGTTGCCGCGCCGTTTCCAAGATTGCGGCACCGTTTCCATTCGACAACGCAGCGTTTAACAGCGCCGTATCTGGTCTACACCAGTTGCCCCTCGGCCGCATTATGGGCGCCGACAACGTTCATGCGACCAAGGGGGAGCGAATGTACGATACGGGATCGACAACGTTTATGCTCATCTGCACCATGCTCGTGTTTTTAATGACACCGGGTCTGGCGTTTTTCTATGGCGGCCTGTCCAGGCGCAAAAATGTCATCAACACCATGCTTATGTGCTTTGGCGCCATTGGCCTGGTTGGTGTGCTGTGGATTGTTGCCGGCTGGTCGCTGGCCTACGGTGGCGACGGTTCTAGCCCGTTTATTGGCGGCTTTGACCAGCTGCTGTGCCTGCCGGTGCTCAACCAGGTGCTGCAGGCGGCCGAGGGCAATGCTGCGGATGGTGCCGTCTACCCTCAGATCATCAACATCGCCTTCCAGATGGCGTTTGCCATGATCACCGCCGCTATCGTTACGGGCAGTCTGGCAGGCCGCGTTAAGTTTGGTGCCATGACGGCCTTCCTGGGCATTTGGCTGCTCGTGGTCTATGCGCCGCTCGCCCACATGGTTTGGGGCGGCGATGGTTCCTTTATCGGCGACATCATCGGCGCGCTCGACTTTGCCGGCGGCGACGTGGTACACATTTCGTCCGGTCTCACGGGCCTGATTCTCTGCTTAATGCTCGGCCGTCGTCGCGGCTTTGGCATGGTGAGCTACCGTCCGCATAACGTGCCGTTTGTGGCGCTGGGCGCCGGTCTACTTTGGTTTGGTTGGTTTGGCTTTAACGGCGGCAGCGAGTTTAAGGCCGACGCCGTGGCGGCGCTCGCCATCCTCAATACCGTGACGGCCAGCGCGGCGGGCATGGTCTCGTGGCTTGCCGTCGAGCGCGTGCATACCGGTCGCCCCACGCTGGTGGGTGCTAGCACCGGTTTGGTTGCGGGCCTTGTGGTGGTTACGCCGGGTGCGGGCTTTGTCGAGCCGTGGGCGGCGCTGGTCATGGGCCTGATCGTATCGCCCGTCTGCTATCTGGCCATCAGCCATCTTAAGACCAAGTTCGGCTACGACGATGCGCTCGACGCGTTCGGTTGCCACGGTATCGGCGGCATCTTGGGCGGTGTGCTCACGGGCCTGTTCTGCGTGCCGGAGCTCTCGTGGACCGGTAAGGGCGGCCTGTTCTACACGGGCGACGTGTCGCTGCTTGTCTCGCAGGTTCTGGGCATTGTGGTGACGGTCGTTATCGTGCTGGTGCTCGACTTGGTGATCGCCGCGGTGGTCAAGGCGCTGTTCCACGGTAGCCTGCGCGTGGACGAGGCCGACGAGGCGCTGGGCCTGGATGCGAGTCAGCACGGCGAGAGCGCGTATCCTTCTTTCTCCGGACTCGATTAGCAGCTTCCCCAAGCACCGCACCTTGCCGTTCAATCGTCGCTCACGTACTTAAGTACGCTTCGCTCCTCTTTCACGGCAATCTGCGGCACTTGGGAAACCCGCGTCTCATGTAAAGGGATACGTTGATTATTGAGAGGAATTCATTATGAAAAAGATCACGGCTATCGTGCGCCAGGAAAAGCTTGAGGTTCTTAAAGACGCGCTGTTTGCTGCTGATGTTCGCGGCATGACTATCAACCAGGTGCAGGGCTGCGGTGCGCAGCATGGCTGGAAGGAGTACGTGCGCGGCAACGAGCTGCTCGTCAACACGATCCCCAAGGTGCAGTTCACCCTTATCTCTGCCGATGAACATGTCGACGGCATTGTCGACATCATCTGCAACGCCGCACGCACCGGCGCCGTCGGTGACGGCAAAATCTGGGTCGAGCCGGTTGAGGAAGTCATCCGCATTCGCACCGGCGAACACGGCCCCGCTGCGGTGTAGAACCGATTGCTTGCCATCCGCAACGTTAAAATATTGCGATGAGGCATAGGACTTGCGTTGCGGATGGGCGGATTATGGGTCGCAATAAATATCCCGAAGAGACGGTCGCGAAGATTCTCGACGCGGCGCTGGAGCTATTCTGCGCACAGGGTTATGAGGGAACGAGCATCCAGGATATCGTTGACCGTCTCGATGGCATGACCAAGGGCGCTATCTATCATCACTTCAAGAGCAAAGAAGAGATTTTTAACGCCGCATTTGATCGGGCGATGGCTCCCGTTGTTGAGCGCCGCCGCGCGACGCTCGGTGCTGACAATATGACGGGCGCCCAAAAGCTCAAGCGACTTTATGCGCCCGAGTCCGTCGTACCACAAATTGAGCTTTGGGCACGCATGCATCCTGCGGCGGATCCGGTAAAGAGTTCGCGTCTGTTGGCGTTGCAGTATCAGGGCTCGTTTGACGAATCGGCGGATGGCTATTTATTGCCGGTGATCGAGGAGGGCATCGCCGACGGCTCCATTGCGTGCGAATGCCCGCGCGAAGCGGCAGAGGCCGTATCGTTGCTAGCGAATCTTTGGCTGCTGCCTTTGTTCCGTCCGCTCGAGCCCAAGGAGCGAATGGTCGCTCGCGCGCAATGTTTGGCGCAGATGGCGGCCGCGGTGGGGCTCGATTTGGGGGAAGAAGTGCTTCAAACAACGTGTCAAATTTGGGACGTTTGGAGCCGTACCGGGTGGTAATATACATACTAACGGTATGTAAATTGATGTAAGAGGGTGGCTACGGCTGCCCTTTTCGAGCCGTTAAATACATACCAACAGTATGTATAGGAGGCAAAGCCATGGACGGGATGAGAGATTTAGATGCCGCGTCAGCATCAAAGACGGCGCCGCCTATAAGACTCGTCGGTCTTCTCGTTGCGCAGTTGTGCGTGTATTCGACGTTGTCGGCGCTGTGCTTTACGTGCCCGCTTTACTTGCTCGACCGCAGTGGCTCGTCGACGTTATATGGCGCCGTCGCGGCGATAGCGTTTATACCGGGCGTGCTTGCGACTCCGGTTGGCGGAGTATTAGCTGATCGAGAGGGGCATCGGAGCGTTCTGGCAGCTCTCGGTATTGTTTTAATGATTGCAACGATGCTGTTTGTCCCCATGAAGCGCTCGTTGCCTCTTGCGGCCGTTGTGGCGGTGCTGCTGTGCGTCCAATACGCCGTTCAATCTATTCTGAAGCCGATACTTCAAATTGAGACGCTGCGCATAGCCGGCAGGGAAAAGGTCGAGCGGTCAACCGCATTAGTGTCGCAGATGACCATGGTGAGCAATATTCTAGGTCCCGTGGTCGGAACAGCCGTCTACGGATGCTTTGGAATCGATGCCCTTTGCGCGATCGCGGCGGTGGCGTTTGCGATGTCGTCGCTGCTGTTTTGGGCCGCACTCAAACAAAATGTCCCCTCTGAAGTGACGGGGGATAGCTCGGCTCGCATGGCATGCCAAAGCGATTTTCTGTCGGCGATTCGGTACCTGCTTCAAAACACCTCGTTGCTTGCTGTGATTTTGCTTGCGGCTGTTTTGAATCTTGCGTTGGTTGGGTTAACGATTGGTGCACCCGTTATTGTTACAAGGCATCTCGGCATGCAATCTTCCCGCGTTGGGATTATTGAGGCAGCTATGGGGCTGGGCGGCCTTGCAGGCGGTGGCCTAGTCGGTATTTGGCCGAATCGTTTTTCATTTGATGGCATTCACCGGCATGTCGTGATGATTTGTCTTGGGGTCATACCGATTTTCGTCGCGCTGCTGTGTGGCGCTCATATGCTTGTATTAGCCACGCTTGCGGTTGGTTCGGCATGGGTCATGGTGTGGGCAAGTATTGCGTCGGTCGAAATCGTTGCATTCGTTCAGCGAACGGCGCCGACGGAACTCTGCGGAAAGGTGCTTTCGGTCGTATACATGGCGCTTTCCTGCGCAACGCCAATTGGCCAATTGGCATACGGATTCGCGTATGATCGATGGACACCGACGGTTGTATTCGCAGCCATGCTGATGGTGCTGGTATTGACGACGGCGTTGTTTTATCGCTTGAAAAGTCGCTCACAACAAACAATGTGACGTGAGCGGCGCTGCGGTTTAACGGGAGCAATCGCTGCGGTGTGGGGCACCCATACGAGAGCATGCCTCTCCTTCGTCTACAATATCGTGCAGACGAAGGAGAGGCATGCACATGATCAAGATGTTTGCGAGTGACTTAGACGGAACGCTGCTGAATGCCCTACACGAGGCCGACGGAACCATCCGCCGCGCCATTCGCGAGCTGACCGAAGCCGGGCTGCATGTGGTTCCCGCGACCGGACGCTCGACGCTGCCGATCGGCGAGCATGGCTTCACAGGTCTGGCACTCGACGCCTGCTGCTCCAACGGATCCATCGTGCGCGACAGCCATGGTGAGGTGCTCAAGACCTGGACCATCGACCCGCAGGTTACCGAGGAGCTGCTCAAAGCGTTCCCGGACATTTGCTTCGACTGCTCCACGCCCGACGGCATGTTCTCGAGCGGTTCGTTCGAGATGCACCAGGCGGGCTTTAAAAAGGACAGTCCTATCAAGCGCATCGTGATGCGCGGCATGCGTGCACGTGGCGGGTATCACGAGGAACAGTATTTCGACCAGTCGATCGGTGACATCCTGCGTCATGACGTGTGCAAAATCAACTGCCGCGTGACCTCGCCCGAGCTGGAGCGCGACCTTAAGGCATATTTGGCTGAGCGATCGGACCGCGTGGTCAACGCGCCGTTCGATCCGGTGATGTTCGAGATCACGGACGTGGCGTGCAACAAGGGCGAGAGCGTGGCGTGGCTGGCGGGCTACTACGGTATTGCCGAGGACGAGGTCGCGGTCTACGGCGACGGCGGCAACGACATTGCCATGCTCAAACGCTTCCGCCACAGCTACGCGACCAAAAACGGCAGTGACGCGGCCAAGGCCGCCGCGAGCGTGACCATCGGCAGTTGCATGGTCCACGCCGTTCCCAAGCATATGCTCGCCACCATGCGCAAGCAAAACCCCCGCACCGTCATCGAATAATGTGGCAAAGGGATAGTCCCTTTGTCACATGGGAGATGCCGGCTTTTGGCGTATAGGACTGTTACGCTTTCGCCACCAACAAATTTCGAGTTATTCGGCCTGTCGGAGGTCGTTAAATGGCTAAAGATGCCCTCGCAGGAACATTCATACCTCTAACGGTGTTTGATTCGGTGACGTAAGTGCGCAAATGGGCATGTATGCGCTCAAATAAGGACAAAAACTCTCAGATAATCCCGGTGGTGCATTTATGCAGAACCAGCAGCGTGGCCGAATAACTCGAAAAATGTAGGTAGCAGTTCGGCGACAAGCTCGGGTATGGCAAAGGAACTGTTCCTTCGCCATACCCGAGTTCCGATCTTCTGAAATGCGAACAAACATTCGCATATCTAACTGCGCTTTGATAGAATTGATACTGTTGGCGGCAGTTCCATGTGCCGGGCAACGCCCTCCATCTGATGGGAGGTGATGCCCATGACCGATCTGATTGATTTCGTGAGACTTCTGACCGCTTTGGTCTCGTTCTCCACGGCGCTCGTCGGGCTTTCCGAGGCACTCAAGCAACGTTCGAAGCAACGTAAAAGGGGTCGCCGCCGCTAAGGCGTTGACCCCTTAATCCAAGCAACGGCGCTGCCCAGCTTTCCAGAACTTGGGCTGCCGTCGACACTATTCTACCCACGAATGACATTTTGAACAATCGGCAATGCCGCTCCAAAAGCCAGGCACAACTGGCACAACCTAGGCGGTCGCTGAATGCGACAAAGGGACTGCCATTTGTCACATTCCAAATATTGCCTTTACGTGTTGATGCACACGGTGTGCAATAATACTCGCACTGTGCAATAGCGCACAGGCTGAGTAACAAGGAGGACGTTTGTCCCAGCTCGAGAAATGCGATCGCCGGTCCCTTCGCTCGCAGCGCGCCCTTCGCCAGGCGCTTGCCAGCGAACTTGCGGAGAGCGGCGACCTTTCGCGCATTAACGTCGCGTCGCTCACCGAGCGTGCCGGTCTTACGCGCCGCACGTTCTATTCGCACTACCGTGATATCCCCGACTTTATCAATCAAATCGAGGACGGCTTACTGGCCGAGATCCGTGAGCGCATTGAGCTCATCACCGCAGCTCAGCTGCCCGATCTCTATCACAACATCGATGAGCTCGAGCCGGCGCCTGGTTCGGTTGAGTTGCTGCGCTACCTTGCGGCCAACCGCGACTTAATCGGTGCGCTGCTGGGTCCGGGCGGCGACCAGGCCTTCATTAAGCGGATCATCGACACCGCGCGTGAGGCTGTGGTGCCGCGTGCGCAGACGGGTATTTTGGGCCTGGCGCTGGGCACGTTCTTTGACTACTACGTCACCTACGTCGTGAGTGCCGAGGTCGGCATGATTCAGCGCTGGTTTGAGCGTGGGCTCACCGAATCGCCCGAGGCCATGGCGCGTATTATGACGGTTATCGCTTTTGTGCGTCCCGGCGACTTATATGGCCAACCCATCGATATCAACGTGCCGGAATACGGCTTGAAGCTATTGAACCTGCAGCTCGAGGATGCGGCCGACACCGTCGCAACCGTCGAGTCCAACAACTAAGAGGAGAGACAGATGAGCAAACTCGTCGAGGGCATCAAGGACCGCATGGTCGCTGCCGCACGCGAGGCCGCGCCCGCCGTGGTGGACGCCGCGCAGAAGGCCGCGACCGCGGCTGCCGAGAAAGTTGCCGAGGCGGTTGCCGAGGCCAAGAATGCGGCAGGGGAGACGTCCGTCGCTAGCGAGCCCGTCACTGCCGCTGAGCCCGTAGCCGCCGCCCACGCCCCCGAAGGCGCAATTTTCAACCCCGAGAACGCTCGCGGCAACCTGCACCTGGGCATTGACGTGGGCTCCACCACCGTCAAGCTCGCCGTGCTCAACGACGATAACCAGATCGTCTACGCCAAGTACCAGCGTCACCACACCGACGTCCGCGCTTGCGCCCGCGACTTGTTCGAGGGCGCTGCGACCGTGCTGCCGACGGCCCAGATGACCTGCGCCATTACCGGCTCGGGCGGCCTGCTGCTGTCCCAGTGGCTCGACCTGGAGTTTGTCCAGGAGGTCATCGCCAGCAAGCGTGCCGTCGAGACCCTCATCCCGGCCACCGATGTTGCCATCGAGCTGGGCGGCGAGGACGCCAAAATCATCTACTTCGACAACGGCATCGAGCAGCGCATGAACGGCACCTGCGCCGGCGGCACGGGCGCGTTCATCGACCAGATGGCCACTCTGCTGCACACCGACGCTAGCGGCCTTAACGAACTCGCGGCCAACGCCACCACCATCTATCCCATCGCCAGCCGCTGCGGCGTCTTTGCCAAGACCGACGTGCAGCCGCTGCTCAACGAAGGCGCCCGCCCCGAGGACGTGGCGGCCTCCATCTTCCAAGCCGTCGTAACCCAGACTATCTCGGGCCTGGCGTGCGGCCGCCCCATCCGCGGCAACGTCGCCTTCCTGGGCGGCCCGCTGCAGTATCTTTCCGAGCTGCGCCACCGCTTCTACCTCACGCTCAACCTGGACGAGGAGCACCGCATTGTGCCCCAAAACGCCCATCTGTTTGTGGCAAGCGGCGCCGCCATGGCGCACGAGTCCAACAAGCTCAGCACGTTCCCGCAGCTCATCGATGCTATCGATGCTCTGGGTGACACGCAGGGTGCCGAGGTCGAGCGCCTGGATCCGCTCTTTGCCACCGACGAGGACTTCGCCGATTTCAAAACCCGCCACGACCAGGAAGTCGTCCCCAAGGGCAAACTCGAAGGCTACACCGGCCGCGTGTTCATTGGCATTGACGCCGGTTCTACCACCATGAAGGCCGCGCTCGTGGGCGAGGACGGCCAGCTGTTGCACACCTGGTACGGCAATAACAACGGCGACATCCTGGGCACGGCCAAGGTCATCATGGCCGATTTCTACAACCACATCCCCGCCGGCTGCACCATCGGCCACGTGACCACCACGGGCTACGGCGAGGCGCTGCTCATCGAGGCCCTCAAGGCCGATTCCGGCGAGATCGAAACCGTCGCGCACCTGCGCGGCGCCAAGGCGTTCCTGCCGGGTGTCGAGTTCATCCTCGACATCGGCGGTCAGGACATGAAGTGCCTGCGCGTGAAGGACGGCGTGATCGAGCACATCATGCTCAACGAGGCCTGCTCGTCGGGCTGCGGCAGCTTTATCGAGAGTTTCGCCGTGTCTATGAACATGGACGTGCGCGCGTTCGCCGACGTCGCCATCCATGCCAAGGCCCCGGTCGACCTGGGCAGCCGCTGCACGGTCTTTATGAACTCGCGCGTCAAGCAGGCGCAAAAGGAAGGCGCCACGGTGGGCGACATCGCGGCCGGCCTGTCCTATTCCGTCATCAAGAACGCCCTGTTCAAGGTCATTAAGCTGCGCGACCCCAAGGAGATCGGCAGCCAGGTGATCGTCCAGGGCGGCACCTTTATGTCCGATGCCACGCTGCGCGCGTTTGAGCAGCTCACCGGCGTTCATGCCGTGCGTCCCGACATCGCCGGCTGCATGGGCGCCTACGGTGCGGCCTTGCTCGCCCGCGATCGCGCCGGTGCCGATGGCACCTCGACCATCCTTTCGGCTGAGGACATCGCGCACCTTACCGTGACGCAAAAGCATGTCCGCTGCGGTCGCTGCTCCAACAACTGCCAGCTCACCGTCAACGACTTTGGCGGCGGCAGGCGCTTCATTACCGGGAACCGCTGCGAGAAGGGCGCCGGCCACAAAAAGCAGAAGACCGAGGCCCCCAACCTCTTCAAAAAGAAAAACGAGCTGCTGTTTAACCGCGAGGTGCTGAGCCCCGACGAGGCCCCGCGCGGTACCGTCGGCATCCCCCGCGCGCTCAACATGTACGAGAACTACCCCTTCTGGCACGCGTTCTTTACGCGCTTGGGCTTTAGCGTGCAGCTGTCCGACCAGTCGAGCAAGAAGACCTACCAGGCGGGCATCGAGTCCATGCCGTCCGAGAGCGTGTGCTACCCGGCAAAGATGAGCCACGGCCATGTGATGAACCTTATCGACCGCGATGTCGACTTCATTTGGATGCCGTGCGTGCGCTGGGAGCGCAAGGAGGACCCGACGGCTGGCAACTGTTACAACTGTCCCATCGTCATGAGCTATCCCACGGCGCTGGCGCTCAACATCGACGAGATCCGCGAGCAGAACATCGAGTTCCTGTATCCGTTTGTGCCGTATCACGATAAGACCGAGCTCAAGCGCCGTCTGTACCAGGTACTCGCCGTCGACCGCGTGGCCGATGCGCAAGCCGGTCGCGGTCGCGTGCGTGGACCCAAGATCACGCGCTCCGAGGTCGATGCCGCCGTCAACGCTGCCTTTGAGGCCGATGCGCGTTTCCACGAGGACATCCAGACTATGGGCGAGGAGGCTCTTAAGTGGGTCGAGGACCACGGCGGTCACGGCATCGTGCTCGCCGGCCGCCCCTACCATAACGACCCCGAGATCAACCACGCCCTGCCCGAACTTATCTCGAGCTTTGGCTTTGCGGTCTTTACCGAGGACTCGCTCGCGCATCTGGTAAAGCCCGAGCGTCCGATTCGCGTCGTCGACCAGTGGATGTACCACAGCCGCCTGTACGCCGTCGCCCGTTTTGTGACGATGCGCAACGACCTGGACCTGATCCAGCTCAATTCCTTCGGCTGCGGCCTGGACGCTCTGACCACCGATCAGGTGCAGGAGATTCTGGAAGCCAGCGGCAAGATCTACACCGTGCTTAAGATCGACGAGGTGTCTAACCTGGGTGCCGCGCGCATCCGCATCCGCTCGCTCATGGCAGCGCTCAAGGACCAGGAGGCCGAGCGCCTGGCCGATGCCACGGCCGCGGGCGAGGCCTACGAGCAAGGCGATGCCGCGCCGGTGGCGGCCTCCACGGATGCCCCCGCGTTCGCGAGCCGCAAGTACACGTTTGAGGCGCAGCGTGAGAGTGCTTCGACCGCGTGGCCCAAGGTGCCCTTTACCGAGCAGATGCGCGAGGAGGGCTACACCATCCTGTGCCCGCAGATGGCGCCGATTCACTTTGACCTGGTCAAAGAGGTGTTCCGCGGTGCCGGCTACAACTTGGAGCTGCTGCCCTCGACCGACCACGATGCCGTCGAGGCTGGCTTGCGCTACGTGAACAATGACATTTGCTATCCGTCGATCCTGGTGACGGGCCAGATTATGGAGGCCATCGAGAGCGGTCGGTACGACCTGTCCAAGACGGCCGTGGTTATCAGCCAGACCGGCGGCGGCTGCCGTGCCACCAACTACATCGCACTCATCCGCAAGGCCCTGCGCGAGAGCGGCCACCCCGAGATCCCGGTGATCTCGCTTTCGGCCGTGGCGCTCGGTGAGGACAACCCCGGCTTTAAGATTACGCCGGCACTGCTTAAGCAGGCAGTCTACGCAGTGCTCTTTGGTGACGTCATGATGCAGATGCTCTATCGTTGCCGCCCGTACGAGGCCACGCCCGGTGCCGCCAACGCACTCTACGAGGAGTACATGGCGCGCGCCCGCAAGCTGGCGCCTAAGTTCAACAGGCACAACTACACCAAGTTGTGCCGCGAGGCCATCCGCGCGTTCGACACCATGCCGCTTGTGGGCGAGGGTACCAAGCCGCGCGTGGGCGTGGTTGGCGAGATCCTGGTCAAGTTCCATCCCACGGCCAACAACCACGTGGTCGATGTCATTGAGCGCGAGGGCTGCGAGGCCGTGGTACCGGGCCTGCTCGACTTCTTCCTGTACTCCATGAGCAACGCCGAGCTGCAGAAGGACGAGCTGGGTAGCTCTGCTACCACGCGTGCGGGCATGCAGGCGCTCATCAAGCTCGTGGACTGGATGCGTACGCCGGTGGAGGAGATGCTCGAAAAGTCCCGCCGCTTTGAGGCACCCGAGCGCATCGGTACCATGGCTGACAAGGCCCGCACGGTGCTTTCGGTGTGCAACAACATGGGCGAGGGCTGGCTGCTCACGGCCGAGATGCTCGACCTGATTGACCACGGTGCGCCCAACATTATCTGCACGCAGCCCTTCGCGTGCCTGCCCAACCACGTGGTGGGTAAGGCCGTGATCAAGGAGCTGCGCCGCCAGCATCCCGAGAGCAACATCGTCGCGGTGGACTACGACCCCGGTGCGTCCGAGGTCAACCAGCTCAACCGCATTAAGCTCATGATCAGCGTGGCCAAGGAAAACATGCGCGCCGGCAAGGGCTTTAAGCTCGAGAAGGTGGCGCCGCTCGCGATGGACGAGGTCACTGGCCAGATGCGTGCCCACGATGGCTGCGTGAGCTGCGGCTCGGTCGACGAGAGTGCCGTGGCGTCGGTCGCTGAGCGCCTGGGACGCGGCATTAAGAAGTAGTTGGCCTGCTATGTGCTAGATATGAGACAAACGGGTGGTAGCCGTACCGGCTACCACCCGTTTTTGCTGGACATATGTTGCGCAAATCGTTTTGTCGCAGCCTTCTGTGCACTCGAGTTTCGGAAGTGCGGGGAAAAACGCGAACCTCCCGAGCACACCGCCTTTTTAGACTCTCGCGACCTGCGGTTTTGTTGTAAAAAAGCCGGTCTGGTCGGCGAAACCCTATTTTTCCCCGCACTTCCGAAAACAGCGGTTCAGCAGCGCCAAAAAATGCCCTCAAAATCGAGAGTTAATGAACAGGTGTAGCCGTTCGCCGCAAATTACCGTCCGTTTATAGAACCCACCCCCAGCGTGCTGTCCCCTTACGGTTGAATAAATACACATCTATGGAATTACGTAAGAGAGGACTGTTCCTATGAGCTACAAGACCGTTTGCGTTGTCGGCGGCGGCGTGCTGGGAAGCCAGATTGCCTTTCAGGCAGCCTACTGCGGCTTTGATGTAACGATTTGGCTGCGCAGCGAGGACAGCATCGGCCGTACCCAGCCCAAGATCGATCATGTGCGCGAGGAGTACATCGCGGCAATCGAGGGTATGGCGGACGGTACGGGCGAGTGGTGTGCCGGTATCGCCGATAGCGACCAGACCTTCGACAGGGAGGCGGCGCTCGCCGCCGTTGAGCGTGCCTACTCCACACTCAAGCTGGAGCTCGACCTCGCCAAGGCCGTTGCCGACGCCGACTTGGTCATCGAGTCTATGGCCGAGGACACACAGGCAAAGATCGACTTCTACAAGAAGCTCGCCCCGGTTCTGCCGCAAAAGACCGTCATCGTCACCAACTCCTCCACGCTGCTGCCGAGCACCTTTGCCAAGTACACCGGCCGCCCCGAGAAGTACCTGTCGCTGCACTTTGCCAACTCCATCTGGAAGAACAACATGACCGAGGTCATGGCCCAGGACCAGACCGACAAGCGCTACTTCGACGAGCTCGTCGACTTCGCCAACGACATCCGCATGCTGGCGCTTCCCGTCAACAAGGAAAAGAACGGCTACCTGCTCAACTCCATGTTGGTGCCGTGGTTGCTTTCGGGCCTGGACCTGTACGTCTCGGGCGTCAGCGACCCCAAGAGTATCGACCTCGCATGGACGCGCGGCACTGGCGCTCCCAAGGGCCCATTCCGCGTATTCGACACCGTGGGTATCCAGACGGCCTACAACATCGTTATGCAGTATCAGAAGGTCCCGGGCCTGGTGAGCCCGTTGCTCAAAAAGATGATGATGCCCTACAACTTTAAGGCTATGGCGTCCGTCCTCAAGAAGATGCTCGACGAAGGCAAGCTGGGCGAAAGCTCGGGCGAGGGCTTCTTCAAGTACTAAAAAATGACCTCTCGGGGACGGAGGAAAACGGATCATTTTCGTCCGCCAACAGTGAGAAGATGGATCCAGAAATAGAAAGGAGTGGCAATGGGCCGGCTCGGGCTTTGAGGACAAGTTGCTGCAGGCCCAGGGCGATTTTTCGCTCAACGCGGGCCAGCACAGCGTGACGTATCTGCCGAGTTCTGACACGGCAACGACCGGTCGCTATCAGGTGCTGCTATACGACAACAACTTTGGTGCGGCCGAAAGCTATCCCAAGTTCGACTGGGGCCAGCTGGGCTCCGCGGTGGTGACCGACTACAACAAGGGCACGCATTCGTTTGGGCGCATCTTTACAGTGGACGAGACGGCGCGCACCTACGAACTTGAGGACCAGATCGCCGTGCCGTTTTCGGGCTATGTGAGCAGTGCGCAGCGCGTTGGCGATTCAAATAGCATGCTCGTGGCATCGGGCCAGGCCAAGACCTTTACCGAGTACGATCGGTATGGTCTACCCATCGCTACCTTTGAGATGGAAGCCGAAAAGTACATCTATCGCGTGTACAAGTACGATCTGTAGGGCCGCGCTTAGGTTTGACCAATGGAGTATGAAAACACGCCGTTCGCCGATGCCCCCTCCGCGAGTGGCAGCCATATGGTTTGATGTTAGAAACATATAGTTGTCGTCAGCCTGCTGGCGACGTTCCCCCTGATATCGGAGGTTCCAGGTATGTTTCGCGCTCCGTTAAACAACTATCGGTTGGGCTAACATGGGTCGCCGTGCTATTTCGATAACCCTTGCAGTGGTCTGCCTGGCTGTGCTCCTGGGCGCTACAGGGCTGTTTGCTATAAGCCGGGAAACGTCCTATATGCAGGAATGCGCTTCCGAAGGGTTTGCCATTGACGGTTACTATCGGGACGACAAGACGAGTCTGGAAACCCTGGCCTTTCTTGAAGAGGATAACCATCGGTGGCAACTGGTCGACAAAGACGGCAGCTGCGTTGACGGGCAGTTTAAGCGTACGGATGACCCCAACATCCTGATATTAAAGAAGGAAAACGGCGAAGAATTCGGCACGATTCACGTTGCGTATATATCGCGCCGACGCAATCAGGGGCAGATTTACCTAATTAGAAATACTAAGGTGACCCGATTTTATCTGGTGAGCACCGATCCGGCGTTTACAGTGGAATCTGACGATGTCGATGCGGACGTCTGATTCACGGCAATAAAACAGCGAGCGGGGCGCGGGTGAACTGCACCCCGCTGTTTGCTCGTGTCCGTATCGCGTCTGCGTCTCGTCGTAACTTGCGTCCGTGCGCGCATTCATCCCGCGCCGGTATCACTTCACATCGAACTCCACGCGATCGAGTTCGGGCACATTGAGGTCGATGAGCTTGCGAGCGACGTGACGGTCGTGTGCCCCAAGCGCCTCGCCTGTCGTCACATGGGCGACAATCTCGCGCTCGACGATGCCCTCTTCCTCGCCTTCGGTAGCCGAGGTTTCGACGGCGACGGTGTAGTCCTTAAAGCCCGGTAGCACCGCCGCAAGCTCGCGCGTGGTTTCGGTGACGCCGTAGCCGTCCTGCACGCCGGACTGCGCCGAGCCAATAGACCCTGCCGTCATGACGATGCAGGGGATGGCAAAGACTACCGTGCCCACAATGATGCGGCGGCGCACCTTGCGTGATAGCTCGTCGACCTCGGCATCTTCCTCGGCAGTCACAATGCCGTCGCCGTTGAGGTCGCGCTTGAGCGGCACGCGCAATAGAAGCAGCACGGCTTCGGCAGCCAGCGCGATAAAGACCACGTTGATGCCAAATTCATAAAGCGCCGAGAGAAACAATGACCCGCTTGCGATGGCGATGCCATAGCCCGCCGCGCACAGGGGCGGCATGAGTGCGGTCGCCACAGCCACCCCGGCGATGAGCGTGGCGGGTTCCTGGTCGCGCGAGTTGCCCAGGCCGCCCGCAAAGCCGCCCGCGAGCGCGACGGCAAGGTCCCACACGGTCGGTGTCGAATTGTCGATGATGGCGGCCGTGGTGGTGCCAAGGGGCGAGAGCTTAAAGTACAACGTGGACGTGACCAGGCAAAAGACCATCTGCAGCGCGAGGCCGGCGACGGCCTCAAGGGTGATCTCGCGGTCGAGCGTGGCGATGCCGTATGCCATGGCAAGGACCGAGCCCATGAGCGGGCAGATGAGCATGGCGCCTACAATGGCGATATCCGAGTCGATATCGAGGCCGATGCTCGCGATCAACATGGCAATGATCAAGATGCATAAGTGTGAGCCAGTCAGGCGCGCCCCGTTTACAAAGCGCTTGCGAATCACGTGATAGGGCGCGCGTCCCTCGCGAATGTTGAATGCCCGCTTTAGAAAGCGGCTTGCGTTCTCCATGGCCTCGCTGTGGGCGGGGCGGATGCCATGGCGCCGATGATGGCGCTCGCGCAGTCGCTTGAGCTGTTGTTTATCGAGTTCCATGTCCACCTCGTATTGCCGTAGGAACGCGGGTGCGTTCGCAGCATGTACTCTACACCGTGACGGGCGGGGCGGTCATCTTGACATGGAACTTAGGCGAGCAGGCAAAGGAAGACACGCCACATGCGAGTACTGCTGAGGGTTTCGGCAGATACAAAAAAGTGCGGGGCCGGATGGTCTCCGACCCCGCGCTCTGTACGGGTACGTTGTTGTTGGGTTTATCCCAGCAGGCTCAGACCGACGGAGACAAACGCCAGGATAACGCCGACGATGGACTCGCCGCCCAGCAGGCCGCTGGCAACAACCAGGCCCTGCTCCTGGAAGGCGGCATCCTTGGCGGCCTTCTCCTCGTCCGAAAGACCGGCGGCGGCGTCGCGGTGAGCGGCCCACTTGTCGTAGGCGAGCTTAACGCAGGAGCCCAGGAAAGCCGTGAGCGACATATAGAACGGCAGGTACACGCCCAGGCCGATCATCATGGCCGGAATGCCGAGCCAGTACATGACGATGCCGGCGATAAAGCCGCCTGCGAACCACGGCACGCTCGGGATGCCCGAGACCATGGTGGCGACCACGCTTGCCTGCGCGGCAACGAAGCTCTTGTCGGGGCCAAAGGCGTCCGGACCATAGGCAGTGACGAGCGCGACCATGACGGCGGCAGCGACCAGGGCGCCCACGATGCCGCCGATGGCCTGGCCGATCCACTGCGCACGCGGGTTGGTGCCCAGCACGGCGCCGGCCTTAAAGTCGTTCATGACGTCGCCCGCAAGGCCGCACGCCACGGCCACGATGCCGGCGATGAAGAACAGCTTGACCTGCGCGAGCTGCGCGAAGGCAGCCACGATGAGCATGACGATGAGGCCAAAGATCTCCATGGGGTCGATACCCGTCTGGCCGCAGCTCTGCGCGCTCATGATGGTGGTGACAAAGGTGAACAGCGTGACGATGACGGCTGGAACGGGGCCAAGATCGAGTACGATGGCAACGATCACGGCGATGGCGGCAGCGCCCAGGCCGATGATACCGGCGTCGAGCTTAAGGGAGCCCGAGATGAGCGACTGCTCGTCGGTGTCGGTGGAGCTGTCGGCGGCGAGGCCGCGGACGATACCGGCGACCTGCGGCAGGATGTCCTTGAGGACGACGGCGACGCCAAAGCCCATCATGAGGCCCATACCCAGGGACTTAACAATGCCCTGTGCGGTCATAACGTCAAACAGACCGGCAGCGGTGCCGCCGACAATGATGCCAAAGTTGCCCAGCAGCGCGCCGGCAAACCAGAACGCGACGGGGGCGAAGCCCACCAAAAAGCCGATGGACAGCAACATGGGCGAGTTATAGATGGCAAAGGTCACGCCGGGGATATTGAGCGTACACAGCATGCTGGGCACCACGCCCAGAGCGTCGCGCAGCACGCTGTAGATGCCGGCGATGGCCATGGAGCCAAAGAGCTGCTTGCCGGTCTTGCCGCCGGCCTCGGTTGCGCGCAGGGTCTGAGCTGCGGCGTTGCCGGTGGGGAACTCAAGCGCGGCGTCCACGATAAAGTGACGGTGGATGAGTGCCGTGGCCAGCAGGCCTAGGATAGTGCCGGCGAGTGCCACGATAAACATGTCGAGCCAACTGATCTGGTCGGCATAGCCCAGCATCCAGGCGCCCGGGATGGTAAACGCCAGACCGCCAGCGACCATGGCGCCTGCGGACATGATGGTGTGGGTGACGTTGGCCTCGTTGAGGCTGGCGTTGCCCATGAGTTTCAGGAAGAACAGCGAAATGACGGCAGCGAAAATGATCGGCCAGGGGAGGGCGCCCATCTTGAGGGCGGTGTAGGCCGAGCTTGCCGTGATGATTACGCAGCCAAGGACGCCGATGACGACGCCACGCAGCGTGAGTTGCCCGCGCATCGAAGCGCGGTTCGAGGGATTGCTCATATAAAACTCCTTTGCGTATATCCGCTTCCCCCAGGAGCGCCGTTACGGATACGGCGCGGGAAGTCGGGTTACCAAGGGCCGCCGCGTGAGCTCGCGCGCGACCGCGCACCAGTATAGCCGCAAGCAAGTCATTTTGGGATGACTGGTTTAGGTAGGCGATATACTGCTGGGCAGACGAAAGGAGCGCCGGCGATGCTTAATGGGTGCGCATATATATTGACGGTCGACGTGGGCAACACGTTCATTCGCTTTGGCCTGTTTGCAGAGGATTCGGCCGCGGCGCAGGAATGTCCGCTTGCGACGTGCGAGATCACCACGCCGTCGAGCATCACAGCGGACGAGGCGCGCATGCGTCTCGTGCAGGTCATGGCCGCACTGGCGGCCGATGCGGGCATGCCGGGTGCGCTTGTGCCCGCGGCTGCCGTGCTGAGCTGCGTGGTCCCGGCGCTCGAGCGCCCGTGGAAGGTAGCGCTTTCCCGTACCTGTACGGGGCGCGTGCTCACCGTAGGGCCGGGACTTAAGACCGGCATGCCCGTGCACTACGATGACCCGGCCGAGATCGGCCCCGACCGCATCGCCGATGCCGTGGCGGCCCGCGCCGTCTACGGCTCGCCGTGCATCGTGATCGACCTGGGCACGACGACCAATATCGAGGTCATCGACGCGCGCGGCACCTTTGTCGGCGGCGTTATCGCGCCGGGGCTGGCCCTCGGCGCCCGCTCGCTCTCGGCGGCAGCAGCGCGCCTACCCCAGGTTGAGCCCTCGGCGCCGACGCACGTCATCGGCCGCAACACGCGCGAGGCCATGCGCTCGGGTGTGGTTTTGGGCGAGGTGGCGCGCATCGACGGCATGCTCGACATGGTGCTTGCCGAGATGCGTGCGACCAAGGCCGCGGGGGAAGGCAGCGTGCCCATCGTCATTACTGGCGACGATGCCGAGGCGCTTGCGGCGCTGGTCGGCCATAGCCTGACGGTCGACGATGCGCTGACGCTGCGGGGTCTCGCCGAGCTCTACCACATCAATCAAAAGCCCCGCCGCGCGTAGGGCGAGGGGCTGGTGGGATAAGCGCCCCTACCTTCCACCTGCTACAATGGGTCAAACTATTGCGATTTCGGAGGTGTCTGCCATGTCGGACGATCTTCATCAAACTGCGTCGGGCAAGCGCCGCGACGTTATTAGCTGGGATGAGTTCTTTATGAGCGTGGCCATCGCCGCGCAGCGCCGCAGTAAGGACCCCAACACGCAGGTGGGCGCGTGCATCGCCAGCACCAACCACCGCATCCTTTCGGTGGGCTACAACGGTACGCCCTCGGCGCTCAACGACGACTTTTTCCCGTGGGGCACGAGCGATGACCCGCTGCAGGACAAGCATAACTACGTAGTCCATGCCGAGGCCAACGCCGTGCTCAACTATCGCGGCTCGCTCAAAGACCTTGAGGGTTCCACGGTCTACGTCACGCTGTTCCCGTGCCACGACTGCGCCAAGATCCTGGCACAGGTGGGTGTGGGCGAGGTCGTCTACCTGGACAATAAGTATGCCGACACCGATGACGGCCGTATCAGCCGCCGCATTCTCGACTCCTGCGGCATCAGCTACCGCCAGGTCATCGTCGATGTCCAGATTGGTACCGGGGGACAAGCTCAGCAGTAATATGCGTTGTCGCTATCTGGCGACGAACGCAGCTCAAAGAGCCCCGTCCCAAATTGACTACTCGTGAAAGTCGCGTCTGCGCGCATGGACGGCTCGTGAGCGGGTACATGGCTGTAGTAACATAGCTTCTGTCCGCGGGCGTGCCCGCGTTATTGTGAGAAAGGAGCCCCTGTGGCTGTTAACGAAGAGCTGCTTAAGAAGGTTCTTGAAGAGATTCGCCCCAACCTGCAGGCCGACGGCGGCGATATGGAGTATGTGGGCGTCGACGACGAGGGCGTCGTTAAGCTGGAACTGCAGGGCGCTTGCGCCGGCTGTCCCATGAGCTCGCTGACCCTTTCCATGGGTATCGAGCGCATCCTGAAGGAGCACGTGCCCGGCGTTACCCGCGTCGAGCAGGTCAATGCTTCCGGCGAGGCCGAGGACCTGTACGACGAGTACGCGCCGTTCTAAGATGCGAAAGCTGCGGACGGTACGCTCCGCATAGACGTTACGTCCAAATATGCGGCTGCGAGCGCAAGGCCCGCGGCCGCATTTGTATGTAGGGAGCAGGGGATCGATATGCTCAACGACCTCTACCATATGCTTGATCCCGTCGCGATCTCGGCGGGCCCCATCACCATCTACTGGTACGGTCTGGCCTACGTGGTCGGCGCTCTGCTCACGGCGGTCGTTATGTACCGCACGCAACGTCGTTGGGGCTTCGACATTACGATTGATGACCTGACGAGCGTCGTGGTCGGCGCGGTCTTTGGCCTTATTATCGGCGCGCGCCTGTTTTACGTCGTCTTTTACGGTGATGGCTACTATTTGGCCCACCCGCTCGAGATCTTTGCCACCAACGAGGGAGGCATGAGCTTCCACGGTGGCCTGGTGGGCGGCATCTTGGGCGGCATCATCGTGTGCCGCATGTATAAGCTCGACGCCTGGACCATCGCCGACCTTGCTGTGATCGGTGCTCCGCTGGCGCTGTGCCTGGGACGTTGCGCCAATTTCGTCAACGGCGAGCTGTGGGGTAAGCCGACCGATCTGCCCTGGGGCGTGGTCTTTGGCGGCACTGCGGGCGATATGCCGCGCCATCCCTCCCAGCTCTACGAGGCGTTTCTTGAGGGCGTCGTACTCTTCTGTATTTTGCAGGTGCTCAGCCGCAAAAAGCCGCTACTGCCCCAGGGTACGTTTATGGGCGTGTTCGTGATGGGGTACGGCATCGTCCGCTTTCTCGTTGAGTTCGTGCGCGTGCCCGATGCCCAGCTGGGTTATCTGTTGGGCGGCGTCATCACCATGGGCCAGCTGCTGAGTTTGCCGCTCGTGATCGCCGGTCTGGCGCTCATCATCTTCGCCCGACACCGCAATCGCCCCCAGCGCATCTACCTCGACGCCTAACCAAGGCCACCACAAAGGGGACAGGCACCTTTGTGGTGGTCTTGCCGAGTTTGATAGGTTTCTAGAAAGGCTTTCGGACTGTGAAGGATTCCGACCTCTCCACAACGGCTGCGCGCGACGCTGCCCGCATCGTCTGGTTTAAGCGCTACCCCGCCAAGCAGACGCTCATCGCATTTTTGCTCGCGCTGTTGGCGACCACGGCGTTTTCCATCGATCCCGCCCCGGTGTCGAGCAACGCAGTCTTGGCAATTGACCCCAAAGCCTCGGGCATGCTGTACGTGTGCTACGAGGTGCTCCTCTCGTTTGCCGGCCATACCGACGCGGTCATGCTGCTTGCGCTTGCCTGCCTGCTCACGCTGCCGTTTCGCTACGTATTCTTTGGCCGCGGCGACGCCTGGCGTCCCTCGGTGATCCTTCCGTCGCTGTTCTTTGCCGTCTGCATGGTGTTTGGCCGCAGCTACGACCTCACCGATTCGGCCGAGATCGTGCTCGGCGACAAGGCCCGCATTATCTGTGCCTGGATAGGCGGTGCGGGCTGGATGCTCTTGGCGGTCGTTGCCTTCTATCTGGCTTTTGAGTGTCTAGATTGGCTGAGCTCTCGGCGCATTCCGTTTTCCGAAGCGCACTTTGGCCGCGTATGGCGTGTGGCTCACGCCGTGCTCTCGGTCCATCCCTTTGCCGGGCCCTTCCTGGTGCTTATGGTCGCCTGGGCGCCCACGCTCATCGCTTCGCTGCCCGGCCTTTTTATGGGAGATACGGGTGCGCAGATTCGCCAGTGGTTCAACTACCCCAACGGCACGAGTGACTACCTGCGTCTGCTCAATCCCAATGTGCTGCTCAACGGACATCACCCCGTGGTGCATACGGCTATCATCGGTTCGTGCGTCCAGCTGGGGCTTTCACTGTTCAACAGCGCCAACGCAGGTCTTGCCATCTACACCTGCGCTCAGTTCGTCATTACGGCCGCCTGCATGGCCTATTCCATCTCGTCGCTGCGCAAGCTGGGCGTGAGCCTGCCGGTCCGCGGCGTAATCCTGCTGTTCTTTGTGTTTATGCCCATGTTCTCCAACTACGCGGCCTTGCTTACCAAAGACGTGCTGTTTGCCGACGCGTTTTTGGTGCTGTTGGTGCAGACCGTGAAGCTCGTGGCCTGCGGCCTGCCCCGTCGCGATGCCAATGTCGAGCGTGCAGGCGAACAGAGGCCTGTGCTCTTTGCGCGCCACGACTGGCTGCTGCTCGCTCTGGGCGCCATGGGTTCCACGTTTCTGCGCAACGGCGGCCTGATGTTTCCCCTGGCGGCATGCGTAATCGCGGCGGCGTTTTGCGTATGGGACGTGCATGTGGCTCGTCGTGCAGCCAAGCAGACTGGTGCTGCGCCTTCGGGCGCCATCCCGCGTTTTCGCTGGGTTGGCGTTCTCGCGGTGCTCGCGCTCTGCCTTGCCTCTAATATGTACTTCACCAAGGTCTTTATGCCGGCGCACGACATTACGCCCGGTTCCAAGCGCGAAATCCTCTCGATTCCGTTCCAGCAGACGGCTCGTTTCGTCCAAAAGCACGACGGCCTCAACTCGGGCGTCAACCCCACGGTTAAGGAGGACGGCACCATTGTGGAGGCTCCTTGCGACGGCTTGGTGACCGACGAAGAACGTGCCGTGATCGACCGTGTGCTCAAGTACGAGAACCTGGGCCGCCGCTACAACCCCGACAAGTCCGATGCCGTCAAGAACTGCTTTAACGAGTACGCCTCGCAGGAGGACATCAAGGCCTATTTTGAGGTGTGGGCCCAGATGTTCAAAAAGGATCCCGAGTGCTATATCTCGGCGCTCATCAATAACTACTACGGTTATTTTTATCCGAGCGCGCGCGATGCCTGGGTCTACAGCACGGCGCGTAGTGCCGAGATCATGGCGCGTCCCGACAACCTCAAGTACTTCGACTTCCATCCGGTTGACAGCAACGTGGTGCGCTGGTGCGACCACCTGATCAATTTGTACCGTGTGGCGGTGCAGCGTGTTCCCTTTATCTCGCTCACCATGAGCTCGGCCACCTACGTGTGGATCATGATCGCCGTGGTGGTCTACTTGCTGCGTCGTCATTCATGGCGTGCGCTGGCGATCTGGGTGCCGCTGTTGGGCGTGCTCGCTGTGTGCCTGATTGGCCCGTGCAACGGCTCGACTTACATGCGCTACCTGTATCCGGTCATCGCCTGCATGCCCTTCGCCATCGGCGCCACCGTCACCCGCAGCGACTTCTTCTGGTTCTAATTTGGTGCATTGAGGGCCAGGTTTCTTTGCACCAAAGGGGACATCATCACGACGCCTTCATTTTGGGGTTTATCTCGCAGGCCAGTAGGTATATCATAACGACGTTTGTTTATATTGCCCGAGCATCTGCGCTGGGCTTTAGGTCGAAACCGATAGGAGACACGTATGTCCGGACACTCTAAGTGGGCCACAACCAAGCATCGTAAGGGCGCGCAGGACGCCAAGCGTTCCGCCCTCTTCTCCAAGCTCAGCCGCAACATCACCGTTGCTGCCCGTCTCGGCGGTGACCCGCTGCCCGAGAACAACGCCAGCCTCGCCGCTGCCGTTGCCAAGGCCAAGGCTCAGTCCATGCCTAAGGACAAGATCAAGTCCGCTATCGACAAGGCTTTTGGTTCGGGTGCCGATGCCGCCGTCTACGAGAACATCGTGTACGAGGGCTACGGTCCCGCCGGTGTCGCCGTCTACGTCGACTGCCTGACCGACAACCGCAACCGCACCGCTGCCGACGTCCGTTCCGCCTTCTCCCACGCTGGTGGCAACCTGGGCACCTCCGGTTCCGTCGCCTTCCAGTTTGAGCGCAAGGGCCAGATCGTCGTTGCCAAGGAGGTCCTGGACGAGAACGCCAAGAAGGAGACCATGATCGCCAACGGTGCTGCCGGTGACGAGGATGAGTTCATGATGGCCATCGCCGAGGCCGGTGGCGAGGACTACGAGGACGCCGGCGAGGAGTGGATCGTCTGGACTACTGCCAACGAGGTCATGGCTGTCTCCAAGGCGCTCGAGGAGCAGGGCGTCCAGGTCAAGGGCTCCGAGACCACCATGGTCCCGACCACCCCGACCGAGGTCTCCGGCGCCGACGCCAAGAAGGTTCAGCGCCTGATCGACCGTCTTGAGGAGCTCGACGACGTCCAGGATGTCTACAGCACCATGGACATGACCGACGAGGTCATCGCTGCCCTGGAGGAGGAGTAGCGCCCGCACGGATTGAGCCGTGCATATCTGGGCATAATGAAGCGAGCATGCAAGCCTCGTGGAATAGATGAGCCGGATCCGCGTGCGTAGAGCACCGGACCCGGCTCTTTTATAATGATGCGAACCGTTTTGCATTTCGAGAGCCGAGATTTGAAGGGAGCGCCACGTGCGCGTACTCAAACGAGCCCTAGCGATCGTGTATCTTGCCGCCGCCATCGTGGCGCTGGGTACGCTTGTCTGCCAGTTTTGGGGGCCGTATACGTATCGCTTTATGCTGCTGATGCGCGACCCCATGCCGCGCATTGTCGTGACGGCATGCGGCGGAGTTGTGGCGATCGGCGTGCTGGTAAGCTTCTTCCGCCTGATGTTTGCCCGTCGCGAGCCGTCCTGTGTGCATCCGGCGGGGGAGCGCAATATCGAGGTTACCCTTGCGGCGCTTTCTTCGTGTGCCAGGGCTGCTGCCGAGCGCGTCGACCGCGTGATGGTCGAGCATGTCGAGGCCCGCGTCCAAGGCCCCGACGATTCGCGCGTCCGATTTAAGGTCGAGGCTATCGCGCTTGACGATAAGGACGTGGCATCTCTGGCTACTGCGATGCAGCAGCGCATCGAAGAAGCTTGCGACACCATGCTCGGCACGCCGGGTACGACCACGCGCGTCCGTTTTTTGCCGTCCAAGACTACCGTCCAGACCGTGGAGGTTTCCGGTGAGTGATACCAATCAAGATAAGACTGCTCGTACGCCGCGCCTGACGATTGACCAGAGCGCCACACCGGCGAGCGAACCTGTTGATTCCAAAGCAGAGGCAACCGAGTTACAAGACGCGGTAGCCGCGGATTTTGACGAGGCTATGGGTCTCATCAAGGGTACGGGCGCTGCCATCTGGAGCTATGCTGTGCGTCATCCCAACACCACGCTCGGCGCCGTCGCTGGCTTTATCCTCGCCGTGTTGGTGCTCACACTCGGCCTGTGGGACACGCTCGTCATCGCATTCTTCGTGCTGATCGGCGCTGTGATCGGCCAAATTCGCGACGGCGAAAACGGGATCGTCAACTTCTTCGGCCGTCTGTTTAGCGGCCGCTAATATGTATTCGACTGTCGCATCTGCGGCAGGCATAAGGAGGAACCATGGCTTTTAATACGAAGGTCGATGTGGCCGATACCGAGCTCGAGGCAGACGAGACCGTCACCGCCGAGGCCGAGGACGTAACGCTCGAGGACGAGGCGCTCGTCGAGGCCGAGCCCGCCGATGATGCGGACGAGGATGATGAGGAAACGGACGAGTCCGAGGACTCGCTGACCTATTCCAACGGCGTGATCGAGAAGATTGTCGCCATGGCCACCCGCGAGGTGCCGCACGTTCTGGGCATGAAGGGTAACCTTATGCACTTTGTGCAGGAACAGTTTGGTGCCGAGAACCTGACCAAGGGCGTGACGGTCGAGGTCACCGACGACAATCGCGTGGTCGTCAACATCTCGGTCATCATCGAGTATGGCGCCTATGCGCCTGCGATCTTTGACGACGTTAAGGCGCGCGTCACCGAGCGTCTGGCCGCGATGACCGGCCTTGAGGTGGCAGGCGTCAACCTGCGCATCGAGGATGTCATCACCCCCGAGGAGTACGAGCACCGCACCAGCCAGCACGAGTAACCTACCAAATAGGGACAGGTTTGTTTTGGCAGGTTTTATCTGCGAAAACGTTAAACGGCCGACCGCGCAAGCAAAAGCGTGGCCGGCCGTTATTTGTATGCCCCCCGATGTAGGCATACCGCTCGTCTAACTAGGGGTTGCAATCGTCGCGTTCCGCGTTACCCTAATGGGCGCATTGTTTCCAAATTGTTAACGAGGGGTTGCCGTAATGGCCGACGAGCACGAAACAGAAAGCAAGGCATGGGCGATTGAGGCCGCCGCGGCAGAGGCGGCATCGCGTGCTGCCGAGGAGATGCATCGTCCTCCCGTGGTGCCGATGGAGCGCGTGGTTGATCGCACCGATATCGAGCGCGGCGAGCGTGCCGGTCAAAAGCGCAGCCAGGAGCCGGGCTTCCCGCGCTTTTTTGCCGAGCTCAATCTGGGCCTGATTCTTACGGCCTTTGCCATCGTTGCGTTTAAAACCCCTAATCACTTTGCTTTTGGCGGCACCTCGGGCGTGTCGGTCATTCTGTCCACGCTGTTCCCGACCCTGCCCGTCGGCGTCTTTATGTGGATTATTAACGCGGTTCTCGTTGTTTTGGGCTTTATCTTTTTGGAGCGCAAGGCAATCCTGTGGAGCGTCTTCGCCTCGTTTGCGTTGTCCGCCTATGTTTCGCTGTTTGAGCTCTTTATTCCGACCGATGTCTCTCTGACGGGTGATATGTGGCTCGACCTGTGCTTTGCCGTGATCCTGCCGGCGCTCGGCAGCGCTATTGTCTTTGATATTGGCGCCTCGACGGGCGGCACGGACATTCTCGCTATGATCCTCAAACGCCGCACCACGCTCGAGATTGGTCGCGCACTGCTGTTGGTCGATATCGGCATCGTGGCCATCGCGGCCTTTTTGTATGGCCCGCGTGTCGGTCTGTATTGCGTGCTCGGCCTGTTTGCCAAGACGCTTGTGGTCGACAAGGCCATCGAGAGCATCCATCTTCGTAAGGTCTGCACGGTCATTTGCTCCGAACCCCTTAAGGTCGAGGAGTTTATCGTCAAGCATCTCAACCGCACAGCGACCATCAGCCGCGGCTACGGTGCCTTCTCGGGCAAGTGCGTGACGGTGATCATGAGCGTGCTGAGCCGTCGCGAGGCCGTGCAACTACGCCGCTATGCGCGCGAAGTCGATCCGGGTGCCTTTATCACGATTGTCGACAGCTCCGAGATCGTCGGCAAGGGCTTCCGCGGCACGAACTAGCCCGGTCGTACCCTTCGAATCATTGAATAAACCGGCTACGTTGCAAATCGGTCATCTTGCGGTATTTGTCCCCACATTGGGCGATAATGATGCCAAAGACATCGTTTGCGATCCAGGTGATTCGCTCTAGATACGAAGGGATGATTTCGATGTTCTGTTCGCAGTGTGGCGCCCCCATGGGCGATAACGACAAGTTCTGCGGCGTGTGCGGTGCCCCTAATACCGAGGTTAAGGCCGCCGGTCCCGCTCCGCAAGCTCAACCTCAGCCGCAGGGTCAGCCGTTTGCCCAGCCGCAGCCGCAGCCGTTCGTTGCGCCCCAGCCGGCTATGAACGCGCCCAAGGGTTGTATGGCTCAGGCCTTCAACGACATGCTTAAGGTTCCCGGCGCCTTGGTTCGCGTATGCCAAATCGCCTTTTTGCCGGCGCTGATCTGTGTTGTCTCGGTGCTGGTGCTGTTTATCCCCGTTATCGGCGGTATCGCAGCGGCCATTGGCTTTTTGCTCGCGTACGTGGCAAGCGTGTGCGGCGCGGGCTTTGCCATCGAGTGGGGTCGTGACCTGTCGCTCAAGGATGATAACGGCATGGAGCGTCCGCTTCTGCGCTCGACCTCGTTTGGATTGGGCATTTTCTCGTCTGTCATTACCGGTGTGCTCGAGTTCGTGGCCATTATTCCGGTGATTGGCGTGGTGTTCTCGGCTATCGAGAGCGTCGTGATCGGTGCCGTCGGCTCGTACTATTACTCCGGTTCGAGCGGTCTCGAGGCCGCACTCTTCGGCTCGATGGGCCTGCTCGTCTTTGCCATGATCGTGTCGGTGGTACTGGGCATCTTCTTTAAGATGTTTGGTGATGCTGCCGTGATGCACTTTGCCGTCGTCGGGCGCGTGGAGAGCGCGTTCTCGCTTGAGAAGGTTTGGAAGTCCTATAAGGCCAACCTGGGCAAGTTGTTCTGCGCATCGATTCTCCCCGAGTTTTTGACGGGCATCGTGTCGCACATCATCACGTGGATCTTCACCGCCATCTTCGGCGCCATTGCTACGTTTGGTATGTATAGCTATTACTATCGCCCCACGGGTCTTGAGGCAATCATCGAGGGCGGCGGCATCACGCTCATTCTGTTCTTGATGATCATTGCCTTTGTCACGGTGTTCCTGACTGTGTTTGGCAAGATGCTCAAGTATCGCGCCGTTGGCTATTGGGCGGCACGTCATGCCAGCGAGTGGGCCGATGAGGATGCCGACGATGTCCTGACGTTTGTGCTCCCGGGTGAGAAGAAGCCTGCTCCTGCGGGGTTCAATCCCACGGCCGCCACTGGTGCTGCCCCTGTGCCTGCCCCTGCCCCGGCACCCGCGCCTGCACCTGCTCCGGCACCTGCCCCGGCACCCGCGCCTGCACCTGCCCCGGCACCCGCGCCTGCGCCCGAGGCGACGCCTGCGGAACCCGATTGGAATGCCGTTGCCACGCCGGCGGATGAGCCGGGCGATAATCCTGCTGCCGAAAACAATCAAACCGAATAGTCGGTCGAGGCGCCCTGGGCAACTGAGCCCGGGGTGCCTTTTTCTACTGCGAAAGCAAGAAAATGCCCGGGAAAACGGTTGCAGCAAAAATTCTCGGAAATTGGTCAATGTTGCGCAACAACGTCGCGGCTATTGTTGAGAACATAGTCGTGTAAGGTTTGAAGGCGTGCAACGCCTTAGGAAAAGGAGAAGCTTATGTTCTGTCCCACTTGTGGTTCTCCCATTTCGGATGATGCCAAATTCTGCCCCGTCTGCGGCTCTGCCGTCGGTGCCGCTTCCGCTGCTCCTGCTCCGCAGCCTGCACCTCAGCCCCAGCCTGCTCCGCAGCCCACGCAGATTCAGCCCACTCCGGTTCAGGCAGTTCAGCCTCAGCCTCAGCCGCAGTACGCCGGCCAGCAGCAGTACACCGGTCAGTACGCCCAGCAGCCTGCTGCAGCTCCGATGGGCTATGGACCTGTAAAGAGCGACCGTAGCTTGATTGGCTGGCTCCTGCTTTCTATCGTGACCTGCGGCATCTATCCGTATTACTTCCTCTACTGCCTGGCTCGCGACATCAATACCATGTGCCAGGAGGATGGCGATTCCACGCCGGGTATTGCCGCGTTCATCTTGCTGTCGTTTGTGACCTGCGGTTTCTGTGCCCTCTACTGGTACTATAAGATCGGTAACCGCCTGCAGGCCAACGCCCCTCGCTATGGCCTGGTGTTCCAGGAGAACGGTACCACCGTTCTTATGTGGCAGATTGTCGGTGCGCTTCTGTGCGGCCTCGGTCTCATCTTTGCCATGAACATAATCATCAAGAACACCAACGCCATGGCTACGGTCTACAACACCCGTCTCGGCGTGCGTGCCTAACGATCAAGTCGTCGTGAGTAATGCTCAGGGACATAAGGGCGCGGCGGAACTCATTCGTTGCGCCCTTTCTTGCATCGGTGTGCTCTTTGTCGCCTGGCTCACACTCTACCTGCTCGATATCGGCTGTGTGTTTCGCCTGATGACGGGCATTCCCTGTCCGGGATGTGGCATGACGAGGGCCTGGCTGGCGGCGCTGCGACTCGATTTCGCGGCGGCAATTGCCTACCATCCGCTGTTTTGGGTGGTGCCGCCTGCGTTTGTGCTTGCATTTGTGCGCGATGAGGCGACGTCGGGCAAGGCAAAGCACGGCATCGATATCGCAATCGCAGTCCTGTGCGTGCTGGTCGTCGTCGTTTGGATCGTGCGCCTTATCAACCCGGTAGACGCGGGCCTGCTTTTTGGTGGGCACGCTCCCGCCGGAGTTCCCACCGATATCATCCACCTCGAACAACCACGATGGCTCACCTTCCTGCGCACTCACTTGTCGTGATGGGGGATGGGTTCGAAAATGCTGGCGAAACATAAGTGGGGGCGAACGCTGGAATAACGTTCGCCCCCACTTTGTTATAGCCAGATGGTTGTGGATGCGCGACGATTACTCGCTGTGCTTCTCTTCGTGGCGAGCAGCGGTACGGGCATCGTGGATGCCCTTGATGGCGGCATGGCGGGCGGTGCGGGCGTCGTGCACGGCGTCGCGGGCCTCGGCGGCCGTTGCCTTGGCAGAGCGCAGCTTGGCTGCCAGGTCGGGATTGGTCTCGGCAACTGCGGCGATCGTGGGGCCGTCGAGCTCTTCTTGCGTGGGCTCGGCCAAAAAGTCGATGGCATACTGAGCGGCTACCATGGAGCCCTTGGCGAGTACGCTCTCGTCGATCTTGTAGAAGCAGGAGTGCTGGGCATAGGTGGCGCCGATCTGGGGGTTGCGCGTGCCAACAAAGGCGAGCACGCCCGGCACACGGCGCAGGTACTCCGAGAAGTCTTCGCCCGAAAGCGTGCCGCGGTAATGGCCCTCGCCCGCGGGACCCAGGCACTTGAGCACGGCTTGGCGGCAGCGCTCGCTCGAGGCGGCATCGTTTTCGACCTTGTAGTTGGCGATGGTGTAGTCGGTGAGTTCGGCCTCGGCGCCCAGGGCCGCCGCAGTGTGCTCCACGATGCGGCGCATAAGCTCGGGCATCTCCTCATGCGTCTTGTCGCCATAGGTACGCACCGTGCCGGCGAGGTACGCCGTGCCGGCGATAACGTTGCGCGCGGTGCCGCCGTGCAGTTCGCCGACGGTGATGACGGCGGGTTCGTAGGGGCTAATCTCGCGCGAGACGATGGTCTGCAGGGCGTTGACGATCTCGGCGGCAACCATAACGGCGTCGTGGCCGCGCTGGGGCATGGCGCCATGGCACGAGGTGCCGCGGACGTCGATGCGGAACCAGTCGGTGTTTGCCATGCGCGGACCGGGCTCGCAGCTCACGGTGCCGGCGTCGACCTCGCTCCAGATGTGCGCGGCATAGGCACCGTCGACGCCATCGAGTACGCCCGTGTCGATCATGAGCTTGGCGCCCTGGCCGTTTTCCTCGCTGGGCTGGAAAACGATGCGAATCTCGCCGTGGATGTCATCGGTCATGTGGCGCAGGATCTGCAGTGTGCCGAGCATCATGGCGATGTGGCAGTCGTGACCGCAGGCGTGCATGCAGCCCTCGTTGACGCTAGCGAACTCCTCACCGGTCTGCTCGGTGACGGGAAGGGCGTCGATATCGGCGCGCAGCAGGATGCGGCGGCGCGGCGTGCCGTCCTCGCGGTAGGCGTCGGGCGCGGTGCCGCGAAGCGTTGCCACCAAGCCGGTTTTGAGCGGGCGCTCGTAGGGGATATTCATGGCGTCGAGCTGATTGGCGATGTCGGAGGTCGTGCGCTCCTCGGCAAGGCTCAGCTCCGGGTGCTTATGGAAGTGCCGGCGCTGCTTGATGATGTAGGGTTCAAACTCGGCGGCGATATCCTGGATGGCCGCGGTGACGTCGTCTGCCGCGCGAACCTCGGTTGCCGCCATAATTTGCTGTGCCTTGGTCTTCGTCATGGTCGATTTGCTCCTTGCTGGGTTGATCGCAAAATCGTACAGGCTCTCTCCAGTATGCCACCTGCCGCTAGGGCTGGTAAAGTTGCCGTTTGCCGCTTGGGGTTTTGTTGCAAGGGCGGGGGAGTACACTCGGGGGTGTTGAATTACCTGCCAGAGATGGGGATGCCCATGCAACATATCGATCGGATTATTCGCTCCAAGAACGTCTTTACCGCGCAAGACGGCATCGATACCGCCCGCGAGTTGGCGATCGCCATCGCGGGCGATCGCATCGTCGCTGTCGGCGCGCCCGATGACGTGATTGCCGCCGCACCTGCCGCCACGCCGGTGGTCGATTACGGCGAGCAGTTTGTCTGCCCCGGTTTCCATGACGCTCATCTGCACTTCTTCCATACCTCGGTTGGCTCCTCTCCGTATATGCTCATGGATATGGGCACGTCCGAGGCGGCACTGGTGCAGCATGCGCTCGAGTTTTCCCAGGGCCTGCCCGACGACGCCTGGGTCGTGACCCAGGGCTGGCGCGATTACCGCTGGGATCCGCCCGAGCATCCTACCAAGGCCTCCCTCGACGCCGCCTTCCCCGGTCGCCCCTGTGTTATGTATTCGGGCGATGGGCATACGCTGTGGCTCAACAGCCGCGCACTCGAAGCCCTCGGCGTGACGCGTGACAGCGAGCCTCCGGCGGGTGGCAGTTACGACAAAGACTCAAATGGCGAGCTTACGGGTATCGCCCACGAGGCAGCTGCTATGCAGCTGCTGCCGCGCTGCCTGGAGTGGCTGGGCGAGGACCGCATCGCGAGCGCTTACGCCGACCAGATGAAGCGTATGGCCGAACAAGGCATCACCTCAATCTGCGATATGTCGCTCATGCCCATGCCGGGCTGCGACTTTATTCGCGACGATGTTTACGACAAGCTGCAGGCCGCCGGCAAGCTGGGCATCCGCGCCCATCTGTTTCCCACGCTGCTGGATGACCAATCGCGCTTGGAGGAACTCCAGGCCCGCTACGCGAACAACGCGCTGCTCTCGGCGCCAGGCTTTAAACAGTTCTTCGACGGTGTGTCGAGCGAGCATACCGCATACCTCACTGAGCCCTATACTAACCCGCGCTTCCCGGGTGACCAGGGTCGCCTGACGGTTCCTGTCGAGCGCATGCGCAAGTTGGTTCTGGCGGCAGCCGAGCGTGGCCACACCGTGCGCATTCACGTTATCGGCGACGGTGCCATCCATGCTGCGCTCGATATCTTTGAGGAGGCGGCAGAGCTCTACGGTCTGCCCCCGCACGGTCATAACACACTCGAGCATCTGGAGAATTTGCTGCCTCAGGACATCGATCGTCTGCGCAAGCTCAACGTCATTGCCTCGAGCCAGCCTTGCCACATCACGCTCGACCCGGGTGGCCCGGAGCGCGACCTGGGCCTGGAACGCAGCCGCATCATGTGGCCGTTTGCGACCTATAAGCAGCGCGGCATCCGCCAAGCTTTCGGTACCGATAGCCCCATCACAGCCGTTACCAGCATGAACGTGCTCTACACGGCCATCACGCGCCAAGACCCCCGCAGCCACTGGCCCGAGGGCGGCTGGCTCCCCAGCGAGCGCATCGACGCGGCTACAGCTCTGCGCAACTACACCCTGGGCAGCGCGTACGCAGCGGGCGACGAGCAAAACCTCGGCAGCCTAGAGCCCGGCAAATACGCCGACCTGGTAGTCCTGGACCAAAACCCGCTCGCCATCGACCCCCAAGAGCTCCAGGCTACCAAAGTTCAGGCCACCTACCTGGCAGGCAACTTAATCTACGAGCGCTAATATTCATGCCGTACCGTTAAACGCGGCTCGGGCAGCCTATTTTGGGATGGCGCTCGAGCCGCGTTTGTATATCGGTGGGGACCCGCTATGAGCGTCCCTGCTCTGCTTGATTTGAGCGTGGGGTGGGGGCGCCGCTGCCCCGCGCATTTAATTTGGACATCAGCAATGCCGTCTCTTGGTGTTTTGCATACTTTCCATTGCAGATTGCATAAAAAGGCTGGGATGTTCTTTCTGGTCCTGATGTACCCCCGCCTGGGCCGTGCAAAAAACGGAGTATTCAGCAACGCAAGCCCCGCCGGCGCCGCTGCAGTTGGCTAACATTGCGGAGATCAACGTCATTTTGGGGTCCGGTGCGACGCGAGACATGTTTATTCGTCTCGACGAAGTCTGTCTGCCGACCCAAATCGCCGGTCGAAGGCGTCTTTGGGGCCAATAAGGGGTGTCCGGCGCGTATGCAGCCGTTCTGGCCTGCTGAATACTCCCAAAAATGCACGGTGCTCCCCGGGGGACCCGTGCGCGCGGCGAAAACCATGCCCATGTCGCCATCCGCATCGCCATTTTGCTGCACAGACTTTTCTGAATGCCGGGCCCGATAACGTTGACTCAGCTCCCGTGTGGCGCCGGAGGGGCGGGATATAAGGTTTATCGCGAGTTCCGCACGAGCCGAAGGCCACTTAATGTGGCCTTCGTGCGAGCAGGACTGCCCGAGCAGGAAACCTTATATCCCGCCCCTCCGGCGCCACACGGGAGCTGCGCACAAGTTATCCCCCGGCATTCAGAAAATCTAAGTGCCAAAAAATAAGATTTTTTGACTCCGTGTTGTATAACCCGCCATTCGTGGGTACCATTCAACGCGTACGCAAACAAAAAGGGTTAACCCGCGCGGCATGACCGCGCGGCCCACAAAGGAGGAAACAAGCATGTCGTCTTTGAAGCCGCTTGCAGATCGCGTCCTGGTCAAGCCCGACGAGGCCGAGCAGAAGACCGCTTCTGGTCTGTACATCGCCAGCAACGCTCAGGAGAAGCCGCAGCGCGGCACCATCGTTGCCGTTGGCGCCGGTAAGGTCAACGACAAGGGCGAGCGCATCCCCATGGACGTTCAGGTCGGCGACGTTGTCATCTACGGTAAGTTTGGTGGCAACGAGGTCAAGGTCGACGGCGAGAAGTATCTGCTGATGCGCGCCGACGACATCTACGCTGTCGTCGAGGCCTAGTCTCGTCAGAATCTCTGATTCGTCTTTGAACGCGCCTGCCGCATAGGACTCGGAAGCGGCGACGCGAGTCACATTTCTTTTGGAGGATTACCTACCATGGCAAAGAACATTACGTTCAACACCGATGCCCGCGCCAAGCTCGCAAAGGGCGTCAACACTCTGGCCGATGCCGTTACCGTCACCATGGGCCCCAAGGGCCGCTACGTCGCTCTGCAGCGCACGTTCGGTGCCCCGACCATCACCAACGACGGCGTTTCCGTCGCTAAGGAGATCGAGCTCGAGGACAACATCGAGAACATGGGCGCTCAGCTGGTGAAGGAGGTCGCCACCAAGACCAACGACACCGTGGGTGACGGCACCACCACCGCAACCCTGCTCGCTCAGGCTATCGTCAACGACGGTCTGCGCAACGTCGCCGCTGGCGCCAACCCGCTGGCCATCCGTCGCGGCATCGACAAGGCCGTCAACGCCGCCGTCGCCGAGATGAAGAAGCAGGCCAAGCCGGTCGAGACCAAGGAGCAGATCGCTTCCGTCGGCACCATCTCCGCCGGTGACCCCGAGGTCGGCGAGAAGATCGCCGAGGCCATGGAGGTCGTGGGCAAGGACGGCGTCATCACCGTCGAGGATTCCCAGACGTTCGACATCACCATCGACACCGTCGAGGGCATGCAGTTCGACAAGGGCTATGTCTCCGCTTACTTCGTCACGGACAACGACCGCATGGAGGCCGTGATGAAGGATCCGTACATCCTCATCACCGACCAGAAGATCTCCAGCGTTCAGGACATCATGCCTGTTCTCGAGGCTGTCCAGCGCGCCGGCCGTGGCCTGCTCATCATTGCTGAGGACATCGACGGCGAGGCTCTGCCGACCCTGGTCCTCAACAAGATCCGTGGCGCCCTCAACGTCTGCGCCGTCAAGGCTCCGGGCTACGGCGATCGCCGCAAGCGCATCCTCGAGGACATCGCCGTCCTCACCGGTGGCCAGGCCGCTCTGGACGAGCTGGGCGTGAAGGTCGCTGACATCACCGCCGATATGCTCGGTACTGCTAAGTCCGTCACCATCTCCAAGGACAACACCGTCGTCGTCGGCGGCGCTGGCTCCAAGGAGGCCATCGACGCCCGCATCGCTCAGATCAAGGGCGAGATGGAGAACACCACCTCTGACTTCGACCGCGAGAAGCTCCAAGAGCGCTTGGCCAAGCTCTCCGGTGGCGTTGCCGTCATCAAGGTCGGCGCTGCTACCGAGTCCGAGCTCAAGGAGATCAAGCACCGCGTCGAGGATGCCCTGCAGGCTACCCGCGCTGCTGTCGAGGAGGGCATCGTCGCCGGCGGCGGCGTCGCCTTCATGGACGCTGCTCCTGCGCTCGATGCTGTCGAGATCGACGACCCCGAGGAGAAGATCGGCGTCGACATCGTCAAGAAGGCTCTGACCGCTCCGGTCGCTACCATTGCCAAGAACGCTGGCTTTGAGGGCGCTGTCGTGGTCGACAAGGTTGCCGAGCTGCCCGCCGGCCAGGGTCTCAACTCTGCCAACGGCGAGTGGGGCGACATGATCGAGATGGGCGTCCTCGACCCCGTCAAGGTCAGCCGCGTCACCCTGCAGAACGCTGCTTCTGTCGCCAGCCTGATCCTCATCACCGAGGCCACCGTCTCCGATGTGCCCAAGAACACTCAGCTTGAGGACGCTATCGCTGCTGCCACCGCTGGTCAGCAGGGCGGCGGTATGTACTAAGGCCGACAAGGTCTAGAACTCCCACCGGGAATCCGGGGGCGTGACGGGGCTTCTCTCCGGAACGTCCTCGGACATGCAAAGAGGCTCCGCATCGCGCTTCGCGCTGCGGAGCCTCTTTGCGTCCTGCGGAAATGTTCCGGAGAGAAGCCCCCGTCACGCCCCCGGATCCCCTGCGTTTACGGCCTTGGGGTCGGCGGGCGGAGAAGGACGTGGTTGTGGGGGATACGTGTCCCGGTCGCTGTTTCGCGGCTTTGCCGCGAAAGGCGCGTTACTTTGGGATGGGTGGGGAATGTGGTTGTTGCGGCAACTGGTCCCCGCCATAAATTGCCCTTGGCATACTTGCGCGAAAGCCTGCTGGTGCTACACTTGCAATTGCTGTTTCAGGGCGGGGTGGAATTCCCCACTGGCGGTAAATCGGGCGGTGCCACAGGGGCGCCGTGGCGCGGGCGAGGTGCCTGCGGCCGAGCCGATGAGTCCGCGACCCGTGTGTGCGTTGGTTCGCATGCCGGCTGAACTGGTGAGATCCCAGTACCAACGGTTAGAGTCCGGATGAAAGAGGCAGGTGATCTTATGTCTGAACAGTCGCAGCATATCCATTTTGAGAACACGAATAGGTGGAGCACCAAACAGCTCGTTACTATGGCGTTGATGTGCGCCTTGGGCGCCCTGTTTATGTATGTGCAGCTGCCCATTCTTCCCTCGGCGCCGTTTTTGACGTATGACCCGTCGCTGGTGCCGGCGATGGTGTGTGGATTTGCGTACGGCCCTGGTGCCGGCACCGCTGTTGCCGCTATGGCAATCGTTATCCATGCGCTTACCACGGGCGATTGGGTCGGTGCGCTTATGAACCTGGTGGCTACGCTGGGCTATATTCTGCCTGCGGCTATCGTCTACCAGAAGATGCACACCTACAAGGGTGCCGTGATTGGCCTGGCGCTCGGCGTCATTGCCGCTACGGCGCTGTCCATGGTCGCAAACCTTACCATTGGCGTATGGTTCTGGTATGGCTCGGTCGATGTGATCGCCCCGCTCATGATTCCTGCCGTGCTGCCGTTCAACCTCATCAAGACCGTGCTCAACTCGGTGTTGACGCTGGCGGTGTACAAGGCGGTCTCCAACCTCATCACGCCTAAAAAGGACCAGGTCAAAGGCCGCGCATGATTGAGTGTCGGGGCGTTTCCTTTAGCTATGACGGTGCTGCACCGGCGCTCGATGGCATCGATCTGAACATCGAGGATGGCGAGTTTTTCTGCATCCTCGGCGGAAACGGGTCGGGCAAGTCGACGTTTGCCAAGCATTTGAACGCGCTGCTGCAGCCCGATGCGGGAACGGTGTGCGTCAACGGCATGGACGCGTCCGATCCCGAGCTGGTCTACGACATCCGCTCGACTGCGGGCATGGTGTTCCAGAATCCCGACGACCAGCTTGTGGCGACGCTTGTCGAGGACGATGTTGCGTTTGGTCCCGAGAACTTAGGGGTCGAATCGGCCCAGATCGCGCAGCGCGTGCGCGAGGCGCTGAAGGCCGTGGGTCTGGTGGGCTTTGAGCGCCACGAGACCCACGCTCTCTCGGGCGGACAAAAGCAGCGCGTGGCGCTTGCCGGCGCGCTCGCCATGGAGCCGCGCGTGCTCATTTTGGACGAGGCGTCCTCGATGCTCGATCCGCGCGGGCGCAAGGGCCTTATGAAGGCCTGTCACGCGCTGCACGAACGCGGCATGACCATCGTGATGATTACGCACTTTATGGAAGAGGCTGCTGAGGCCGATCGCGTTGCTGTCTTCCAAGCGGGCCGCGTTGCCATGCTCGGTACGCCCGAGGAGATCCTGACGCGGGCGGACGAACTCGCGCGTCTGAACCTGGATATGCCGGCATCGTGCTGTCTTGGCAGGGCGCTTCGCGCGAAGGGCGTGCCCATTTGCGCACGGGTGCGCGAGGCGGATATGGTCGCCGATATAGCGCAGGCTTATGTCGAGCGGAGTAGGACAGGCATCGCCGGGCGGCCTTTCGCATCCGATTCTCGTATTCCCGACAACGTCTCCTCTGCAATCGATGGCGCAGACGCGTCAGAGCCCGTCATCGAGATTTCGCACCTTTCGTATAGCTATTCGCTGAGCGCCCGCGAGCGTCGCCGTTGGCACAAGCGTTCAGCCGCCGAGGGCGCATCGAACAAGCAGACCCTCTGGGGCAACGACCCTAGCAGCCCTTGGGCGTTGCGTGATGTGTCGCTAACGGTGTGTCGTGGCGAGTTCCTGGGCCTTGCGGGCCATACCGGTTCGGGTAAATCGACGCTGGTTCAGCATCTCAACGGCCTGATTCGTCCCCAGGAGGGTTCTGTTTATGCGCTGGGGCTCGACCTGGTAAACAAGAAAGATGCCGCCGCGGTTAAGGCAAAGGTCGGCGTGGTGTTTCAGTATCCAGAGCGTCAGCTGTTTGCCGAGACCGTGGCACAGGACGTGGCATTTGGTCCGCATAACCTTGGCTTGTCACAGACCGAGGTTGCCCGCCGCGTTGCGTCATCGCTCGCGCGCGTAGGCCTCGACCTGGCCACGGTGGGCGACAAGAGCCCCTTTGAACTTTCGGGCGGGCAGCAACGGCGCGTGGCATTCGCCGGCGTGCTCGCCATGGAGCCCGAAGTCCTGGTGCTCGATGAGCCCATGGCGGGACTCGATCCGGCGGCGCGCAGTGATTTCCTGGGGCTCATCGATCGACTTCACCGCGATGGCCTGACCGTCGTCATGGTCTCACACAGTATGGATGACCTTGCCAATTGCTGCGACCGTATTGTCGTGATGAACGAGGGCACGGTGTTTGCCGAGGGTACGCCCGCTCAGGTTTTTGCGTATGCCGATGAGCTCAAGTCGATCGGCTTGGGTGTTCCCGCTGCCCAGCGCATGGCGCTGGCGCTTGCGAGGGCAGACGTGCCGCTACGCTTGGACGGCCTCTATACGGTTGAGTCGTTGGCCGACGAGTTGGCAGATTTGCTGATCGGTTGCTCAGACGGTTCTTCTAACGTTTCGGACGAGGCCGAATCCAAGACGGTCGCGCGAGAGGAGGGCTGCTAATGGAGGCGTTTTCGTTTGGCAGCTACTATCCCGGCGATAGTACAATCCACCGCCTGGACCCGCGAACCAAGTTGCTCTTGGGCTTTGTGTTTCTGATCACGACGCTCACGGTCAGTAGCTTCCGCGGACTGGTCCCGGTCGCAATCTTCGTTGTCCTGATCTATACCGTGTCCCGGGTGCCGCTTCGCCGTGTCCTGTCATCGATGGCGCCGCTGCTGGCGATCGTCGTGGTGGTCGCGGTGCTCAACCTGTTTTCCGACCAGAGCGGGCGCATTCTGTGGCAGCTCGGCTTTTTGCAGATAAGCGAGGGCTCGCTACATTCCGCCGCCTTTATGGCGTGCCGCCTGACCTTGATGATGGCCGGTATGAGCGCTATCACGCTCACCACACCGACGCTCGACCTCACCGCGGGCTTTGAGCGCCTGCTCGCGCCGTTTGCGCGTGTGGGACTTCCTGCGCACGAGCTCGGCATGATCATGGGTATCGCGCTGCGCTTTATGCCGCAGTTTGCCACCGAGATGAAGCAGACGGCCGATGCGCAGGCGAGCCGCGGTGCGCGCGTGACGGGAGGCCCGCTCGGCGGCGTGCGTATGCTCGGCAGTGTGGCGATTCCGCTGTTCACGGGCGTGTTCCGTCATGCCGAAACGCTGTCTGCCGCCATGGATGCCCGTTGCTATCATGGCGAGCAGGGCCGCACACGTCTGCATGCGCTTGCATTTGGCCGCGGCGACGCGTTGGCGGCGGTGGTGACGGCGTTGCTGCTCATCTGCGTCATCGTCATCAATCTTCAACTTGTTTAGGCGCGATTCGAGCGCAGGAAAGGGGTCCCTATGACCGACAACGACCGCACGGCGCAGCTCGAGCGCGCCTGTTCGTATCTTAGGCGTATTCCGGCGTGGTATCTCGGCACGATCGACGTGACGGACGGACGTCAGCCGCGCGTGAGGCCGTTCTCGTTTGCCATGGTCGATGATGGCAAGCTGTGGTTTTGCACCTCGCGCGATAAGGACGTGTGGGCGGAGTTGAGCGCGAATCCCAAGTTTGAGCTCTCGGGCTGGAAGCCGGGGGAGTGCTGGATCGTGTTAACTGGCGAGGCCGCGCTCGAGGACGACGCGGTCGTGAGCGACCGGGTGCGCCAAGCCGGCTTTAAGCACATGGTGGGCATCGGCGAGCAACACGATAGTGCCAACGACGGTCGCCTTGCGTTTTTCTCGGTGCGAAATATCGCCGCCCGTTTCTGTGATATCGACGGCAGCGAGGAGCGCCTGGAGCTTTAGCCCTAGGGTAGCTAAAACAGCTCCGACCCAAAAAGACTAGTGCCAGGAGGACACATGGACGGATTGAATACGGTGTTGGAGTATCTGACGTCGGTGCCGGCATGGTATTTGGCGACGAGCGTTGACGGACAGCCGCATGTGCGTCCGTTTTCGTTTGCGCAGATCCAGGACGGCAAGCTGTGGTTTGTAACGGCGCGCACCAAAGACGTGTGGCAAGAGCTGCTGCAAAATCAACGCTTTGAGGCCACGAGTTGGTGGCCGGGCCATGGCTGGCTCATCTTGCGCGGGCGTGCGGGTCTGGATGACCAAGCCGCTCCCGATATGCGCGAGGCAGGCTGGAAGCACCTGGAGCGCCTAGGCGAGCACTACGAGGGCGCAGACGATCCCACGCTCGTCTTCTTTAGCGTGGAGGAACCCGAGGCCTTTATCTGCAACCATGACGAATGGGTGCCAGTCGAGCTCTAAACGAGTCTCTCAGCAAGCTTCGACAATTCAAATTCTCGCATGTAGCGGGCCCCACATTGCAACGTCACCGTAAGGTGCATTGGGCAATGTGGGGCCCGTATTCATTTGTCAATTCCTTCGAGTGAATGTGTCGGGACTGTTTCAATGCATGAATATGTAAAAGATTTGCGTATATATGCATCTTTTGGTGCTAAAGTTTCAACCCACTTCATAACGACCACTGCGAAATGCGCATCGGTGCATAAATCGCAGACAAGGAGTCTGATATGTCATTGAAGGTTGGAATCGTCGGCGCGGCTGGATATGCCGGAGCCGAGCTCATTCGCCTCGTGCTCGGCCATCCCGAGTTTGAACTTGTTGCCATTACGTCCAACGCCGATGCCGGCCAGCCGCTGTCCGCGGTGTATCCGAGCTTTGCTGGCGTGAGCGATCTGGTTTTCACCACGCATGACGCCCCCGAGCTTAAGAGCTGCGATGCGGTTTTTCTTGCCGTGCCGCACACGGCTGCCATGGCACAGGTGCCCGCCCTGCTTGCCGCGGGAGTCTCCTGCATTGACCTCTCGGCCGACTATCGCCTGAGCGATCCGGCCACCTTTGAGGCCTGGTATGCCGCCGAGCACACGAGCCCCGAGTTGCTCAAGACCCGCGCCTTCGGTCTGCCCGAGCTGTTCTCCCAGGATTTGGAGACCGCTGCATCCGATCATGCCGACGGCAAACCCGTGCTGGTCGCCTGCGCCGGTTGCTATCCCACCGCAACGAGCCTTGCCGCCGCGCCCGCCGTACGCGCCGGCTGGGTTGCCCAGAGTGGCCCCGTGATCGTTGACGCCATCAGCGGCGTGACGGGTGCCGGTAAGTCCTGCAACGCCCGTACGCATTTTTGCAGCGCCGACGAGAACTTGGAGGCCTACGGCGTGGGCAAGCATCGCCACACGCCCGAAATCGAGCAAATCCTTGGCCTGACCGATCGCGTCGTCTTTACCCCGCACCTGGCACCGCTCAAGCGCGGACTGCTCTCCACGGTGACGCTGCCGCTCACGCCGCAGGCTATCGACTCCCTGGTTCTTGAGGACGTTGTCGACCATTACAAGCAGTTCTACGCCGGTCGCACCTTCGTGCGCGTACTCGATGCCGGCCAACAGCCCAAGACGGCTTCGGTCGTCGGCACCAACGCCGCCCAGATTGGCCTCGCGCTCAACAAACGCGCGGGCGTGCTGGTGGCGACGGGCGCCATCGACAATCTGTGCAAGGGCGCTGCGGGCCAAGCGGTCCAGTGCGCCAATATCGTCTTTGGCTTTGACGAGCGACGAGGCTTGCCCACAGTGGCGTGCCCGGTGTAGCACATTCGATTGTTAACGATTTGGTAGTCGGGCATCGAGTGGGGCGCCACTCTTAAGCCGGTCTCATGATTACGACTGGCATGGCGCACCAACCGATGTCCGTTTTTTGTTTGACATAAGGAGTCATAAAGACGATGAATACCGAGCTGTTTGATATCAAGATTCGCGCCGTCGAGGGTGGCGTTACGGCTGCGGCTGGTTTTAAGGCTGCAGGCATCCACGCTGGGTTCCGCAAGAACCCCGAGCGTCTGGATTACGCGCTCGTCGTGCCCGATAAACCCTGTCCCGGTGCCGGCGTGTTTACCACCAATCGCTTTTGCGCGGCGCCCGTGCAGGTGAGCCGTGCCAACCTGGGCGGTGCCGACAAGGGCTACGGTATCATCGCCGGTGTTTCGATCAACTCTGGCAATGCCAACGCCGCCACGGGTGAGACCGGCCTTGCATGCGCGCGCGAGACCTGCAACATCGCGTCGCAGGTCATCGGCTGTGAATCCCAGCAGATCCTAGTTGCATCCACAGGCGTGATTGGCCAGATTCTGCCCATCGACACATTTGAGACGGCCATCCCTGCTGCCTACGAGGCGCTCTCCGTCCACGGTGGCGCCGATGCCGCTCGCGCCATCATGACGACCGACACGCACTCCAAGGAGTACGCCGTGTCCTACGTCAGTGAGGCTGCGGGTCATGCGGGCAATGTCTATACGGTAGGCGGAATGTGCAAGGGCTCGGGCATGATCATGCCCAACATGGCCACCATGATCGCAGTTATCACCACCGATGCCCCCGTCGAGCCTGCGGCACTTCATGCCCTGCTGCTCTCGACCGTCAAGCAGACCTTTAACAAGGTAACGGTCGATTCCGACACCTCGACCAACGACACCTGCATCATGCTTGCCTCCGGTGCCGCTGCCGCAGATGCCGAGCCTATCGTCGAGGGCTCCGATGCCTTCGACGAGTTGACATTTGCCGTGCACGAGGTGTGCGAGAGCCTGGCGCGCAATATCGCCGCCGATGGTGAGGGCGCATCCAAGCTTGTTACGGTCAACGTTACCGGCGCCGTGAACGACGAGGAGGCCGATATCGCCGCCCGCGCCGTTGCCAACTCGCCGCTCGTTAAGACCTGCATCGCCGGCCATGACTGCAACTGGGGCCGCGTTGCCATGGCACTCGGCAAGTGCGGCGTGAAGTTTAATCAGGAAGACGTTTCCATCGACATGATGGGCATGCCTGTCTGTCGCGACGGTCTGACTGTTTCCTTTGACGAGGACGAGGCTCTACGACGTTTCGAGGCGCCCGAGATCGTGATCTCGGCCGACCTGGGCGCAGGCGACGCGGCAACGACCGTGTGGACCTGCGACCTCACGCATGAGTACATCTCCATCAACGGCGACTACCGTTCCTAGATTCCAGGCACGCTGCGCATCTTGCCGCGATTGCGGACAGCGGAGCGCGGCGCGATAACGATACGAAAGACGAGGCAGATTATGAAATTCGCACGCGATTGTCGCTCGAGCGAATCCAACGAAGTTACCGCGCAGCTGCTGTTCGAGGCGCTGCCGTGGATTAAGAACCTGACCGGTAAGACGGTCGTTATCAAGTACGGCGGTGCCGCCATGGTCGACGAGCAGCTGCGTCGTGACGTGATGAGCGACATCGTTCTGCTCAAGATTATCGGCATGCGCCCTGTTATCGTGCACGGTGGCGGCAAGGCCATCAACGAGGCGCTCAGCCACTACGACATCCCCGTCGAGTTTAAGAACGGCCAGCGCGTGACTACGCCTGCCACCATGGACATCGTGCGCGAGGTACTGGGCGGCAAGGTCAATCAGGAGCTGGTCGCGGCGCTCAACCACCACGGCAACCTGGCCGTGGGCGTGTCCGGCAGCGACGCCGGTACCCTTATCGCCGAGCCACTCGACCCAGAGCTCGGCCGCGTAGGCAAGGTCACGCACGTCAACACCGACTATATCGAGCGTTTGCTCGATAGCGAGTACATTCCCGTTATTGCCACGGTCGCGGCGGGGGAGGACGGCGGCTTCTTCAACATCAACGCCGATACCGCCGCCGGCGCCGTTGCGGCGGCGCTCCACGCGCACAAGGCGATCTTCTTGACCGACGTCGACGGCCTGTACAAGGACTTTAGCGACAAGGATTCGCTCATCTCCAACCTGACGCTCGATGAGGTTAACGAGATGCTCTATGGCGGAGAGGTCGATAAGGGCATGATTCCTAAACTGCGTGCGGCCGTCGATGCGCTTACCGCTGGCGTGTTCCGAGCCCACATCATCAACGGCACGACGCCGCACTCGCTGCTGCTGGAGCTGCTGACCGATGCTGGCGTCGGTACCGTGATCCATTCCACCGAGACAGCCTACGAATTCGATACGCATCCGCACCCGCTTTCGACGTTTGCGGCGCGCCTGACCGAGAACCTCGACGAGGTCGAGAAGCTCCAGACGGTCTAGCTGACCCGCGGTCGTCGCGTCCCTGCACCCATAGCCCTGCGCCGTACGGCGCCTAACGAAAGGCATCCCATGTCACTTGCAACTCAACAATCGCTCGAATCCCATTACGTTATGCATACTTTTGGTCGCTCGCCGGTAGAGTTTGTCGAAGGCCACGGCATGAAGCTCATCGGTGACGATGGTCGTGAGTATCTCGACTTTCTCGCTGGTATTGGCGTGTGTAGCCTAGGCCACGGTAATCCTGCAGTGCTTTCGGCGCTCGAGGCTCAGACCAAAAAGCTTCTGCACGTGTCTAACTACTTCTACATCGAGCAGCGTGGACAGGTCGCGGCGCTGCTGTCCAAGCTTGCCAACGACGACGTAGATGGTGCGTGCGTTCTGGCCGATGCCATTGCCGCCGGCGATGAGACCACGGCCGCTGCGCTCGGCGCTCCGACGGCGGGCGAGCAGGTGTGGGAGACGTTCTTTGCCAATTCTGGTGCTGAAGCCAACGAGGGCTCGATGAAGCTCGCGCGTCTGTACGCCAAGCGTGCTGGTAACGGCGGCAACACCATCGTATGCATGCGCGGCGGCTTCCACGGCCGTACGCTCGAGACCATTGCCGCCACCATGCAGGATTGGCTGCAGGATAGCTTCCGCCCGCTGCCGGGCGGCTTTGTGGCCTGCACACCCAACGATGTCGATGAGCTGCGTGCAATCTTTAAGCAGCTGGGAAGCGAGATTTGCGCCGTCATGCTCGAGCCGATTCAGGGCGAGAGCGGTGTGCACCCCATGACCGAGGAGTTTATGGCGGCAGCGCGCGACTTGGCACACGAGGTGGGTGCCGTTCTTATCGCCGACGAGGTCCAGTGTGGCATCTTCCGCTCCGGCAAGCCGTTTGCATTCCAGACCTATGGCGTGGAGCCCGACATTATGAGCCTTGCCAAGGGGATTGCCGATGGCGTGCCCATGGGTGCCGTGGTGGCAAAGAAGGAGATCGCCGACGTGTTTAAGCCGGGCGACCACGGCTCGACCTTTGGCGGTAGCTGCTTGGCTGTCGCGGCGTGCGCCGCGACGCTCTCTGCGCTCGTGCGCGGCGACTACGCTGAGCATGCCGCCAAGGTGGGTGCTTATATGGAGCAGGCGCTGGCCAAGCTTCCGCACGTTACCGAGGTACGCGGTCGCGGCTTAATGCTCGGCTGCGATCTGGATGACGCTGCGGGCGATGCGCATGATATTGTTGCCCGCGCGCTGGCCGCCGGCGCCGTGATTAACGCTACTGGTGCCCACACGCTGCGTTTCCTGCCGCCGCTTGTCTGCGAGGAAGCCGACGTGGACAGCCTGATCGAGATTTTGTCGGACGTTTTGGCCTAACACAGCGCAATAACTCAATTTGGACCGGGTTCCGGACTGCGGACGTGCCATATGCGGCACGATTCAGCGGTCTGGACCCCGTTTTGTCTTAGATTTGCTAAGGCGGGGGAGACCTGCTGGTCAAAAAACATCAAATATGAGTACTGTTACCGATTTGGTAGCAGCAATTTTGGACTAATAAGGCTAGATAGCAAGACGAAATGGTAGCGCGCAGAGATGTGGTGTAAGAGGCGGGGCATGCCCCGCCTCCGCCCTTTCTTGAAAGGGAGGGGACACCGCCTAGAATTCGTCGTTGGAGTAATGAAGGT
>OFRZ01000248.1_pt1 | contig 55522 bp, 99 predicted proteins | sample 1543181 | NCBI WGS metagenome assembly OFRZ01 (sample SAMN04209245, study PRJEB22552) | human gut metagenome | biome: gut; material: feces | host: Homo sapiens | place: USA: Oklahoma | reverse complement strand
CACTTGGCGACAGCCGAATAACTAATTTGGGGAGAATAGAAGATTGGTGTAAAATAATTTTAGAGATTAGTAAAATATTTTGACAAGATATGATATAATTCGTTTTATCAGATTAGAACGTGATAGGGATAGTCTGGTGGTTAAACCTTTTCGGAAACGGAAAAAAAAAGGGGGGGGGTAATGCCAATGAATACTATGGAAGTATTGACGCTTTTATTGGTTATCTTTGCGGCATTGTCCTACATAGATAACCACCGCAAATAGCAAAACGGCTATTCCCTACCGCAAATAGGGGATAGCCTGTGTCTTACATGTAACTACGAAACAATTTATTTAGTTTCCGAATTTCAATCACTGGACACCGCAAATATCCTTGATTGCTTCTAATCTGATTATAAAGCCTTGACGATTAAAAGTCAAGAGTATTAGGGGATACAGAATGTTCTGTGTTCCCTGTTGCATAATTCCAAACATTTCAGTAATGGTATCCTCAGAGTATAACATTATAAATCATAAAGAGATTTCTGCTCTTGTTTTTTGATTTCACCGTCTGCAAAATATTTTTCAAATTTCTCATCTGCTGAAATATCCTTATATACAGAAACCATGTCTAAAGAACTCCAACCAATTAGCATTTGAATAACATCATCTGGGAGTCCACTACGGGAACAACTACTGGTAAAGAAATGACGCATACTATGCCAATAAAAATCAACCCCAACAATATTAGTGAATGTTTCAGCCCAACTATCTAGGGTTTTTGAATCCATTGGCTCATTAATGTATTCTCCATTAACTTTTTTAGGAAATAACCATTCTGATTCTATTCCATTTTCTTTTCTATAATTCATCCACAAATCTAAATATGGTTTGAAAGGCTTTACAAGAACGTACAAAGTAAGCATTTTTCCGCGAGATCCACGACCTTTTGTTTTTACTTCTTCAGGTGTTTTATATAATGAACCATAAATAATATTTTCATCATTAAAATACGAAACTTTAAATCTCGGTAATTCGCTTTTCCTACGTCCGCTATTTATAGCCAATGAAAGCATACATGCTTGATCATATTTTCTTTTTTCTACCAAAGTGTCTAATAACTGTTTTAACTGTTCATCTTGAAATACAGTTTTTGTTAATACTTTTTCATTAACAGGATTTTCAATTTTACGAATAATAGGTCTAAAATTCTCATATTCATCATCAAGCATATTTTCCACATAATTAGAGAGCGAAGATAATGTGGATTTAACCCTTCGCATTCTTGCTGGACTCCATTTCCATTCAGTTAAACAATGACTTTGATATTTAGAAATTTCACGTTTGGATAGATCAATAAAAAATTTGTTATGACAATATTGAAGTAGATAGACCCAAAAAATATTTAAGTCATGCTCATACGCTTCGAGAGTGGAGCCTGCTCTATCAATTGAACGCAAATAATCAATAAAATCTTTTCCTAATTCTATATTATCAGGATTAACCTGACTTAATAGCTCAGGAGATACAATATTATTGTACTGTACTTTTCTTCCCATTCATCTCACTTCCTTTGCAAAATAAAAAGAAGCGGAGTAGTAATAACTCTGCTCAAATCGGTAGCTACTCCAATTTGTTCCATTCTTTTTATTTTCATTTATTCTCTATGATTTCTGACGAGACTATTTAAAAGTGCATAATCATAACGAACTACACACCATATAAAAAGATTACCTACTGTAGTTTTGAGGCTACAGTAGGTTATAGCAAGAGACTAATTACTCTTCGCTGTCATCAATACCATTGTTATTACGATCAGATGGGCCACCAATACCAGTGTCATGCTTAGTTACATGAGGTACGTCACCATGAGGGCCATCATTAAATACGTTATTTACAGGTTTCTTTAAATCTGGATCAAAAGCGGGGCCGCTATTAACAAAACCTCCGTTACCAGGAATTTTATCTGCATGTTTACCAGTTAAGTTTGCCATAATAAATACCTCCATAAATTAATTTGCTTTATTTAGTTTTAATTATTAGTGTGTTATTTTGTGGACTCTATCCCTTCATTATCTTGATTAGGTACTGCATCTACTTCTGGAAGTCCTGCAATAGACGTTGCGACTGAAAGAATTCCAGATAAGGCAGAAGCACTTGCAACTAAGGGCCAATTAACATCTCCCATGAACGCAGCTGTCCCAATAGTAGCGATAAAGGTCTGAGCCATTGTCTTAACAGCTCTTCTAACTGCTGCATGAATCCATTGGCGTGTATTAACATTGGAACGAAAAACACATGATTGAAGCATTTAAATCACCTCACTTTACAGTCTACGCAAAATATTGATAATTTCAGCATAATCATTCTTTCCTAATTTTTCAGAACACCAGAACGAACATCTTCTTGTTGAGAAATCATCCTCTTCTGAAAATGTAAAACCATGTAAGTCATCTGAAGGAGCGCAATTGTTATCTTCAGTACATTCAGTGTCACATCCGATTTCATCATCTTCCGTATTTTCTTCCGCATTATCTTCCTCTCCATCATTTTCGACTGAGAATACAACAATGTTTGCTTCTGAATTTCTAATAAGGAACTTAGAATTTACATCTTCATGAACTAAGATAAGATCTTCATCGCATAAAACGTAACCGCCATCATTGTATTTATTTTTAGGAATTAGAGCTTTTTGAACCCAAATCTTTCTATCACAATCTAATGTAAGAATATATTCATCACAATATCCATCTACCTCTGAATCATATAGTTCAATATTCTCTAATGTAAATGATGTATGCTTGATTAAATCATTGACTAAATCAATCATTACTGGATAATGCGCTACAATTGAAACACCAATAAAGTCATCGTGAATCTCTTTGAAATATCCATAATTTTGTACAATATAGGATCTTAGCTCATCATTATCAATAAAATCCTTTGTGTAACAATATCCCATTCCAGTCACCTCTTTACGCATTGACGGCATCCTTAAGTGATGGGGCTGGCTTAAATTTAACAGTCTTGGAAGCAGGAATTACCATAGATTCTCCAGTCTTAGGATTTCTTCCCTGGCGTTCAGATCTTTCTAAAATATCAAGAGTACCAAATCCAGACAGGACTACCTTTTCTCCGGATGCAAGGGTCTTTGCGATAATATCTACAATGGTATCAACCATAACTCCAGCGTCCTTCTTGGTTGTCTTGGTAGTACCATTCATTACTAATTCGTCTGCAACAGCTGCAATAAGTTCTGATCTATTCATGTATGTTTACCTCGTATTATTTAATATAGTAGTAGGGCAGTTTGCCCCTTAATATAAATCCCAATGTCCAATCAGGATTTCCTTTTGTTTTTATCACTTTATTCTTCGTTAAAAATTCCATCCAGATGTGTTATGATTACAAACGTGGAGTATCTTCCACATTCTAAGCCGTCAGTTTTTCCACGATGATGTAGTTACAACAAATCTGAATGGAAGGACGGTGATGTGCTATGTTTAAGTGCATTTATCCTTATATAGTACACGTCAGCGGTTACTGGCGTTTCCGGCTTTTTCGCTGGGAATATGTCAGAGATTACTGGCGCAGATTGCCTAACAGGTAGTCTGTAAGGCGTTTATCTTGATGTATAGGATCAAGCTCTCATGTTTGGTTTCTACAATTCTTGATTGCTGACGGCTTTTCTTATATAAACTAAGGCTCTATAGGTTCGGCGTATTCAATAACGCCCTGCTGCATAAGCCATTCAGTTTCATATTCCAAAATCTTATCGATTGTTTCTTTATCACATTCCACCTTAGAAGCAATGTAATTGATACATTCCTCATAATCTAACGCAAAAATTTCCTTATTTTCTTCCATTTTTCTTATTCTCCATATTCTAAAATTTCACATCGTACAAGCAATCAAATCCTTTATCTGTAATGACAGAAATAGTTTGTTCGGGTCTATTCTGCAAGCGTTTATCCATACAAAATGAATCCGATCCACTCAGACATCCAGACTGAATAACCTTTACGTCATATACAGTTTGCATTGCATTTGTATGCCTATGTCCTAAGTAAATGATATTTGGTTTCTCAAACATCAGAGTATATTTCTGAACTACAGTGTTAAGATCATCTTTATCTCCATGACTAGCAAAAATCTTTTGTCCTCTTACTGAGAAGATAGCAATGGATTCTTCTACCTTATTTGGATGAAAGTAGATATTCCTAAACAGCTGTAATTTGGCTTCCAAGAATGGGAGAGCAAGCGTATCAATGTTTTCACCTTTGAGTGCCTTATCTTTATCCTGAAATAATCTGGAATGATTACCAGGACACATATAAACATGAACATTATTAAAACGATAGCTCAATTCAGCCAGAAATTCAGTGATATAGTCCGTAACCATAAGAAACTGTTCTATGATATTCTGATTGCTTTCGATTCTCAGTGTGTCATGAATAAGTCCATTTACAAGTTCTGATAAAATCACATATGCATTTTCAGAACCATGGCGCAGATAAACCTCAAATATCTTGTCCAAATACTGATTTAGACGTTTTTTTAAAATTGTGGGATTGAATTTATTGAAATGATTGTCGATTTCGATACCGGCATGGATATCTGTTAAAGAAATAATCAGATCATTATCTGTTTTGATAATTCCAGTAAACTTTTTATTTTCATCATAAAGAAGAGGAGAGGACTGATGCTCAGTGATTGCTCTACATATTTGTTCTCTAAAACTTTCTCTACGAGCCTCTTCACGAATCAATCTGTTTAACTCATTTCGTTCGTCTCTAAGTTTAACCTGTTCTTTCTTCAATTCTTGCTGTTGAGTTAGAATTGTTTTAGAACTGGAATCACCAGTATCAAATACACCAGCGTTATAAAAGTTCTTAGCGTTGGTATACACTTTTCTATATGCTGATTCAGCTCTGTATTCAGATTCATCATCTCTGAATTCCTTATTCATTACATTGGCAATATCATTCCAGGACATATCTAAAAGTCCAGAATCTTTCGCTTGTCCAATTCGCCACAAGTATTGATGCTCATTTTCGTTATCTTTTCTTTTTAAATTGAACAATCAAGCACCAACTCTCTACTCATCATCACTGGGATCAGCAACTGGTTCATCAAGTTCTTCTTCGTCTTTTACCTTCACATTAATTTCAACACAGCCTCCATTGAAATCAGATAGAAGAGTATTAAGCTGCTTTACATCTCCATCCACATCAACAGTCATAGTGTCTGTGTCAATAATTCCAGTGATCTTCATAGAAGTCTGTGTAGTTTTCTTATATACAAAATTCATATTTTAATTCCTCCAACTAAAATAAGAGAGTATCACACTCTCTAAAATCCAATATGATTCTTCTTTTTATCATCATAATCATCATAAAAATCATCAGATTCACTTGGAATCTCAAACCCAATACAGCTTGTACTAACTGGTTCAGATTCAGCTTGCAAATCCTGTATTTCGTTATTTATTTTGATAACCTTTTTACTTAACATTCCCTTTGGAACTTCCAGTAACATTTGAATAAGTTCTGTGAATGACTCCATAATAGGAATCATACAAATAGCTGTAACCATTCCCAAGATATATTTCTTCATAATTTATCCTCATCATACACTGAATTTTAAGCTTGAATTAGCTATAATCACCCGTGTAGTCTTACAATTTATCATATATTCTTTATCAAGAGCTTCTTTCAGAGTTTCTTTTGCTAATTTAGACCCATGATGTAAGATTAGCTTCTGACAGTTGATATTAGAATAATTTTCTACTAACTGATTGAATGGAGCATGGCCACTCATGGATTTAAGAGAATATGAAGAACAACGACAAGGATAAACTTTCTGATCTATAGTTATTGATTTACACTTATTGTCCTTTAACAATGAAGCCAAGCTTCCATCTGTACTATATCCAACAAATAGGATAGTGGCATTAGGATCTGATACACACTTCTTCAAATGGTGTCGTATTCTTCCAACCTGACACATTCCACTGCTAGAGAGTACCAGGCATGGTTCATTACTTGCTACTAAAGCCTTGCTTTTTTCTGGCTCCTTTACAAAAGTGAACATTCCGCTATTTATCAACTCATCCAGATCATCTTTATCTTGACCTTCTAAACAAGCTTCATAGTCGTTGAAAATTCTTATAGACAAAGGGGAGTCGATATAAACTTTTGGCTTCCACTCGCTATCCTTATACATCTGGTATACCATCAATGCAAGTTGCTGCATTCTTGACTGAGAGAAGCTTGGTATAATAACTCGTCCCTTCATTTCGTGTATCTGACGTTCTATTATGGATTTGAATTTTTCCAAATCATTTTTTCGTTCCTTCTTGCCAATTTTAATATCTGGCTTATCTCCATATGTAGATTCTGCAATTACAATATCAGCCTTTGATACTTGTTGATACTCACCTACAAACCGATTTTTAACCACTTTATTTCCAATATCACCAGTAACTAAAATAGTCTTTGTGAGATTATTGTAAGTCAAATAGAGTAGCACTTGACAGCTTCCCAGCAAATGTCCAGCAGGAATTAACTCAAATGATAGAGAATCATCTAATTTGATTTTTCGATTAACTGAAAACTCTGTCATGTAATTTACCGACTTTTCCACATCAGATAAGTCATATAGTGGCATATAATTTTTATTGTGCTGACTATTGATAAACAAAACATCACGTTCATTGATTTCAGCACAATCCTCAGCCATATCCTTATATATCTGTCCTGACCCATCAGAAATTATAATTTGAGCATTGCATCCTTCTTTGTACAATTTGGGAAGTAGAAGACAATGATCTGCATGAGTATGTGTGATAAAGATATAATCTAATTCTTTTGCTTTAAATTCTCTATATTTTCTATTATTCACCAGAAAATCTTCATAGCGATCATTTGTCTGATGTAATCCAGCATCAACTAAGATTTTGTGGTCAGGTGTTGATATAAAAATAAGACTTCCTGTAACATCTTCAGATGAAGGAGAGTCTACAAATGAAATTCTTATAAGATCTTTCTTTTTCTTTCCGATGGCGTTTCAACCACCTTTCTTATTATTCTGCTACGTTGCAACTGTGCTTTTTCGGTACTGTTCTAAATGTTTAAGTGCGCTGCGACTCTCAACAGCCCAGTATCTTTTACCCCTGGCTCCATGAGTTACAGAGGACATTTTTACATGATCTGAAAGACCATGTTCTCTTAACATAATTGCTTCTTTTTTACTAATTGGAATTATAAGTAACACTTCTTTCTTTTATATATTTCTTCCGCAATGGAAGATTGGTAAAGCGAGGGTAGGTGATGAGCCTACACATCTATAGCCAGTATGCATCCCAACTATAGACTGTCACGTCAGGTTCCTCGCAAGTGATTCTATTAGTATGCTGGATTGATAACATCATATAATTCTTTAACTAATACAGTTACATCATTCTCGTAAAGTTTACAAGCAAGATCATATAAATCTGAAATTTGATTTAATACAACGTCAATATACTCAACCTTGGTTTTAACTTTCCTTTTTTTAACTACTTCTTTGGCTTTAATTTTATCCTTATTTCTTTCATTGAATTCATCACATCCATCGTTGTATCCATCGATTCTTCTACCAAGATTCATATGATATTTTTGCTCAAATTCCCTATATAATGCAGCCCAACGTTTTGCAATGCTATCTTTTCCAGCACCCTTTCTTACAACTCTATTGAGAATCTGACGTTTCTCTGCTAATGAAATGTCTTTTACCAACCCTTTGTTTACCTCATCTTTGTGAAAAATTTCGTTCTTCTGTGTTTCGATGGTATTGTCTTTCATAACAATGGTTTCCTGCTGTTGAGCAATTTCTTCTTTGAGTGGAAGAGTAGCTTCTTCAATTTCAATTTTTGTTAATTCTCTGGATGCTATTACTCCTTCTTGACCACCATTATAAATGGATAGTAATAAATTTGCTTTATATTGCTGATTAGCTTTTAATATATAGAATCCAGTTTTTCTAATTGTTGGAAGTACCTCTGATGTTACCCAATGCTTAAATCGTTTAGCTGATTCCAGTTTACTTCCAAAGATTAAAGCATAAAGACCAGACTCATTAATGATATACATTTGTCTGCTCTGACCTGAGTCGGTGAAACACCGAGTCAGCTTATCCCCTTCTTCAACATGTTGTTTAATAGCATCTGCTGTTCTTCCATATCCCAAAGCTTCCGCAATATCTTTCCCAACAAACCACGGCTCTCCTTCAATCACCACTGTTCTGATCTGACCAAATTCTTCATTATTGAAAATTTTTAATTCATTCATATAAATTTCTCTCCTTATTTATGTAAAATTTCGTTATTTTCAGATAACGTTCTCAATGTCTTGTGTGGGGCAACTGCTGGAACAATTGCCCCTTTACATAAAGGAGTTTGTAGTATGAATGAGTTCTACAAATTGGGAATTACCCCACACAAAACATCGAAAATTGCTACGCCTGAGAGTTGAACTCAGTTACCCATGCTTATGAGGCACAGTTAGATTCCGACCTACCGCCAGCTTTACATATAATAATTCTCCTTTTTTATTCGGGGTGGATAATGATACGTCCACCCCTAGTATACGTTTAAAGACTGTCTCCCTTATTTATTATCCGCATCGGGCAAGAGCGGCGGGGCCTACTCATGCTATCTCGCATTTTCGTTTTTGCACTCCCCTCCATATTGGGGACGCCAACATAATCAAAAAAACCTATACTAGATAAGGTTTTTTTCGATTTTATAAAATATTTTTCCTACTTTTTATCAATATTCTATGAAATTACTAAGGAATTTGCTCCTATTTGTCTTAAATAGTAGGTTCAATATCTTACGAGAATATCTACAACCTTTATCTATTCCTGACTTTGAAGAAGATTTCATCTTTAAAGAGAGGGCAGTCTCAACCAAACGATTGATGGTGATTAGATTATTTATTTTTACTTTAGATATTTCATCAAAGACTCCTCGTGATTTTTCTAATAACAATTGATTATACTCATCTGAATCAATATCATCTCTACATTTTAAGTGTTTCACATACTTATCATATTCTTCAACCAAAGACATAATCTTTGTTATCTGTTTATAATTAGCTTTACCTGACATTTTAATAAAAAAATTAGATACTGGAACTGCATTAGTTGTGGGGATCTTTTGGATATTATCCAACCAATATTCAAGCCAGTTCATAGGACATACCAACTCAGGATTGATTCTGTTCTTCAATTTGGATTTTGATGTTTCAACATCTTCTTCTGGAAGATCTTTTCCATCCTTCGTATATTTTATTTCCCTGGTATATCTCATAAATTCTGGAAAATCATACTTAATAAATTTTGGTTTCCCAGAACTTGTATAACCACACTGTTTTTTTATGGTCATACAGTCCATCTTACTGATTCGATCAATCTCTTTGTTACCGTCAATTTCATATTCTCTTTTGCTGCTATCAATTATGATCTGAGCTACTACTGACAAAATCACAAAGTTGTGATAAAGTTCTTCCAGACGTTTCGGATTAGGATTTTCCTTAGCTTTTTCTGTCCAGTAATATGTCATTGCCAACTGAGCAAGATTACTGGAATACCCAATACCCATACGAGATTTTGAAAATTTATTATCCATAAGGGCATAATCTTTCTTTGTGTTCTGATATGTTATACCTGATTCCTTTAGATCATTAACAATGGTAGGAAATTCTTTATAGCAAATTCTGGCGCACTCAACCATTTGGGGTTGATTGGTCACTAGCATAAAATCCGAGTCAAAATCACACCCATTAGCCCTAGATTGAATATCAGTCTGAATACAGTTGACAGCCATTATATTAGAACTAAATGGGAAATACGCCTCCATCTCAGGAGAGTAGACGTTATGCAGATAACAAATATTATTGGGGGAATTGTGAGGATTACGAAATCCAGCAAGATATTCACCATCATCAAAGCGTGTTGTATAACATTGAATACAGCCATCTTCGCTGGAAAATGTAGGATCTGATAAGAAGTCTTCACCAACAGAATAGAGTAGTAGTGCATATGGATTTCCGCATATTGTTAGATTATCACCGTTTACAAGAATCTTACCTTTTCTCATTCTGTACACATAATCATATATAATCTTTCTCTTTTCTTCTCGGAAGAAGGTGCTATTTGCAAATTCATGGTTATGTGAGTACAGATCTGCCAGCATTTCATAATGATTGATCTCATTTGCGTTCTTTCTCAAAAACTTTTCAAACTCAGCATTGTCATTTTTCAAAAGTTCAATGTAATCTATTGTAGTTTGAGCAATAGCTCTTACATCATTTTTGGTGCATGGCAGTGTATTGATCATCTGATAGCTCAACTGCTGGTATTCACCTAACTTACTTGGATGGTCAGTTTTAACCACGCCCCATAGACATCCGTCTTTTCTGATACGATTACACCAATATTCATATGCTTCTTCAAGTGTATTACCCATTAAATCAGCAAATTTCTTCCATTTAATAGCATTATCTGTAGTTATCATCTTAATGTCTTTGAGATAATGCCATTTTCCGAACATATCTTGTACTTGGTAGGTATTATAATCATGACCATTCTGATCACACCAAACCATGAAGAACTTTTGAATGTAAGTTCGGAATCCACACGCTTTAAATAGATGATTTCTCAACAGAATCATTCCATTGACCCATTTAGGTAAGATGGTTGACTCAATCAGCATCATTCCATCCCATAAGGTGTTTTTTACCTCTGTTTCTTCCTGAACGACTACACATTTTCGTTCTTCTCCGGATTTTCCTATGTAGGTTTCAGCTCTAACAATATTAGCAAGAGTTTTAAAGAAAGAATCCTGATCTTTCAGAATAAGAATATCCTCTACGGGAACATGAATTGTATCAATGATGGTAGAAGTGGTAAGTGGGGCATAGGCTGACATCTCAACAATCTTAGCATTATCTATACTCATCTTTTTACCAAGACCGATTGTGAGCCAATCATATGCTAAATCATATAATTTCTCATTTATAAACATAACTTGTCCAAGTTTAGCTTTGGCACTGGTACGAAATAGCATTTTGTAATGAATTGTTTCAGCAATTTCGGAGTCTATTTCCTTATCATATTTCTTGTAAGTTACATTAACACCATGTTCATAAAAATATTCTCTTATTTCATCTCTCTTTTTGGGAGAGTATAAATCTTTACGCTGTTCGATTTTTTCTAATGTAGCATAAATACGTTCTTTGGAATCATCATTAGCAGATTCCAATAACTTTTCCAGCCGATCCCGTTCTTCTTCATAGGATCGACTGCCAAAATCATAGTCCAGACAAATAATATCTCTGGTAGTTTCACCCTTATAAACATTCATTCCGTTTTTCTGTAAGAAGAAGTTAAACAAACTATTATTCAACATTGCATCTTTACAGGTAAAATAATCTCTGATACCAAGATTTACATCATAAATCATACCAGCATGAATATTTTTTATCTTAATTCCATACTGACTCATTATAAATAGTTTCACATCCTTTTCTTAATAATATACCTTGTTATTCTCCATTGATTGTCCAATACGTTCGTAAATGTAGCCATTATCTGTTGTGTAGTATATGTGCTGTATTCCAAGATCCCTGATAGCAGCCATACAGGATGGACATGGACGAGATAATCCATGAGGTTGATCCTTTCGGATTCTGTAAATATATAGCTTCACTTTGGAAAAATTTATATCCATGTGTTGAATGACCTTCAGACAGTGCATTTCAGCATGTATTCCTGGAATACGTTCTCTATCCATATAACGAGGTTTTCTGTACCGATTATATTTTTTCTGCATAGGGTGTGTTTTACAGACATTGCAACCAATGGCAATAATATGACCTTTATAGACGGCTACACATCCAATATTTGTCCTTTTGAAATTTGATAGGAGAGCAGCTTGGCGAGCTTTCTCAAAATATTTTTCATCAGAATTACGAATCATTTGTTTGCTCTAGCCTTTATATTCCGATTGCAGGTACGATCAAAACTCCAGGATCTAGCAATATTTGCCGCTGCATCAGATAAATAGACATGTCCATCAAATTCGTATGCAGTGATTTCTCCACCATATGTACGATGTAATTCCTCCTTTGAAGGATAATGTGTCTCCTTGAAAATGCTAAGATAAGCGTGATTTACGTTTGTTACTGTCATAAAAATATAAATTCCTTTCCTAATGTAATTTCCTAATGTAATATATTTTTTTAATTTCACCTTCTATTGGTAAGAGTAGTAATGTCGATCAAATAGAAGGTGACTTGATTTCTCTATTTAGTTATTCTCTGTTTGTGTTGGATTTGTTTGAGGAGATGATGTTTCTGTTTGAAGTGGATTTTCTTTAATCCATTTTTTTAATAATGTTCGCATACGGATACTTGGAATGTAGATCCAGATTTCTTTACCATGAATAAGAGCAGACTGAAACATGAATTGCATTAATTCAGTAAGAGCAAATTGATCCTCATTGATTTTGTACTCTTTTTTCTTAATGGGATAAAAGATATTTGCCAGATAAGCTAAATAAATTCGATTTCTAGTATCCTTGGATGGTTCTTTTCCAAGTTATATAAAACCTTTAGTAAATCCATCCCCTTTACATTTTCTTTAAATTCACCAAATGTTGTCCAAAGATTAAGCGATGAATCATCAGAACAATAATTTCTGAAAAAATTAAGAGTGTTATTTTTTAACCTTGTCATATATTCATCATTTTCATGATCGTAGAACCATTTTTGGGAAATTGCATATTTGCTTACACCAATTTGATTGAGTTTATAATTATCCAGAATATGAATGAGAGACGAATAATCATATTTAGGAGCATTAATTACATATTTCTCGTATTTTTCTTTACTCGGATTAATTTTATAATGTTCTATATAAGCAAATTTGAACTTTTTCCATTTGTCCTGAAGTCCTATATCCTTTAATTTACCACCGCCAAAGAAAATATTATTTTTGTTTTTACTTAATGAATTACAAAATAAATTGATATAATAAACTTCTTTCCATGCCATTTCTGCTTCTGATTCACATTCTATAAATTCAATCCTATCTATGTCATCCTGAAGCTGCATATGATTTAAAAAACGTTTGGTCATATTAGTAGAGCTTCCAACATAGACAATTACATCATCTTTGTTCACAAATCTGTAAACATAATACTTATCAATTGCTTCTTGCATTACTTAATTATTCTCCTTTATTGCTAATATTCTTTCCGACAGGTGGGTAAAACTCATCTGTCTTATATAATTCAATTATTTTTCCAATAGCCCATTTTATTTCCTGCTCATAACCCTGTTTATTTAGCACATAGATGTTTGGTACATTTTTGGGAGGCTTTTTCTTGTCTGGTTGAACACTTCCTACTTCTTTTTTAATCAACAGAGCATTCTTGGAGTCGGTTGACTGGGTTAGAAATTCAATGCATTGATTAATGGTGTCTTTTGACATGGCTAGTTCTTCAGACATCTTCTGGATGCTTCCAAAGAAAGCTTCTGGATTTCTCGCAGCGTCTTGATACTCAGTTCCATCATTCTTGCGCTTACGGCAGCCAATGTAAGAATTTATGTACAAGAAAGCTACAAGTATATTTTCTCTGTTTAATGAACTATCAGCCATCATTATTGTGTCAAGCTGAGAGGATGTGAGCTTTGAAAAATTGTGTACAGTATCAAAATTCTCTTTTATGATCTTTATTTCAATTCCAGTGTCATAGTTTATTGAATCTAAGTCTTGCTTAATATAAATCATTTTGTTATTAATCATATATTCCAATACGTCCAGTATCTCTTTAAAAGCCTTTGGTTTTCGGCTGGTTGTTTTATACCCATAAAACTCCAGAACCTTCCGTATAGTGATCCAGCTGTAGTCTTCGTAGGATCTGTACCTGTCAATCAGGATATAAGTGATGTAAAATTTTCGACTAACTCCAAATTTGGCTTTTATGTTATTCTGAATGTAGGCATTTGGAAACTTGGTAAAATACTCTGGTTGATGATTTAAATTCATATTAAAAAAATTCCTTCCTTTTTAGTGTCTACGAGAGTTCAGCAAACGTCAATTTTAGAGCCTCATCATCCTCAAAATTGAGGTTGTAGACGTCAATTTTAGAGCGTTTACTGAACAGAATAAAGATATAATATATTTAAATAAGATAGACGGGATATATTATAAATAAATTTATAATATATCCTCAAAATGGAATGGATTGAAACCGAATGAATTAAGGGTGTTTGGTGTCAAATAGTGATGGGATAGAGGATGGGGAAAACGGTTCATTTAATCCTTTGGAAATAAATCATCCAGATATGTATTCCCTCTTTGTCTTAAAATATCTTCGCAAACTGAAATACCTATCAATAAAACATCTTTATATCTTGGATCAGTGTCCAGAAGACATTTCTGATTGTATTTCCACTGATTGATTAACTCTTCATCAGAATATTTCTTGAACTCTCTATAAAGAGCGTTATATTGTAGTGAGTAGTAAAAGTAATCTTCATAGTTCATAATGTGTTGTTCCTCCAGGAGATTGTGGTTAATGATGTGGTAGTGACGTAATGGTGATGTGATACCAAATGATGTGATACCATTTATATATTCTCTATTTGATATATAATTGGTTCATTAAAGCATGAATGAATGTTATTGATTGATATTATTTTAATGACCCAAAATTTCTTTCTTACGAAAGAACCGCCCCTAGAAGGGGCTATTTTTCAAAATCCGAACCTTACGGTTCGTCTTTTGGTAAATATCATTTTGATTAGTTTGGGATTCAGCTTGAGATATCATATTGAAATAGCAATTAGAACGAAATGTAATTATGTTGACAAATTGAATGGTGTAAATGAGCACAAAAATAACAGATGGATATAAGTAGATCAAATGAATCATGGATAGTTTATGATTGATACTTAATATCTCATCTGTTATAGATTTAGCTTATTGGGTTGTTAAGGATTCATATCTGTAAATAATTAAAGAACATCTGAAAGAACATCTGAAAGAACATCTGAAAGAACATCTGATGTACTATATGACCATTATAAAAATACATAAATGTCATTTGAAGCGTTTAGAGCCATTTCTAGGCGTTTTAAATCATTAGGCTATAAAATATACGTCTAAGAGGTTTAGACGGCTTATTGTGGCTGTTAGGGGCATTGTAGGGCGTGTTATAGCAATTATATAGTGTATGTTGCACAAAATGATGATGAATAATGTTTGGAGTATTATTCAATATGCTATGTTGCGTACGGAAGTGGTATTGGTAAGGTTATATTGGTGTGGTTTTAAATAGCCCCCTGTATTAGATATGATTAGATAGGATGGGACTGGAAGTGATCTAAAGTGATGCGGAGTGATCTGTTAAATGAAGATGCGTTATTCTCCCATTTTGATCGATTTTTGAATTAAAAATGATTCATCGTAAATTGAGTGTGTTATCAATGGTTTTCTGGATTTGATTTTGATTTATTGATTATTGGGGTTGTTCGATTTGAGGGTGAAAAATGAGTTATTTCCTTATTATATATAGGTTTTTACGATATGTGGTACGATAACGTGTTTGAGATGGGATGAAGTGAAATTTTGTAAAGCTGGTAAGGGTTATTTGAATTTTTGATGAGTTTGTTTTTTTGATGATATTTTGAGGGTAATGGAGGTGGGAATGAAGGGGTGAGAGAGTGGGATGGATGATGGGGTAAGAGAGGTAATTTTTAAGTCATTTTATGTCATTTTTTAAGTTGGTGTGTGGATTGACCTGCTTATAGAAAATCAAAAAAATAAAGGCCTGTCAATGGTTTTTACTACCCCCGGCGACGGTAAAATGAGGAAAGACCGTCAAGGCTGCATGGGTGATGGTGGAAGGTGGACAAATAGGGCATTAAGTCCAGGAAATCCAGTGTGAATAGGACTTGGCTATATGTTATCATCTTATTGATAATGTATCGTAAAAATGACAGGTTGTCACTTTTAACTAAAATCAGTAATAATTACTATTATTAATATTATACAATACTACATCATATATACTCAAATACTACTACACATAGTATTCAATACTACATATCACACTCATAGCACATCCATACACTGCCCCACACTGCTCACGATCACACTACCACCCATACACCACACAATATTAGTAATCATTCCTATTATCTGACAATAATAAAATATTATCTGATAACAACGCACATCTACCACAACCACGCACGCAATTATACCATAATACCAATAAATAACAAACAATCAAACATAATCACTTATTAATATTTGGATTATCCGTCCTTCCTATTAAATAATCTATACTACAATCTAAATTATTAGCAAGTCTTTCGACAATATCTATTGATGGCACTTGACCTATCTTTAAAGAGTACATAAAATTTCTTGTTATCTGACTATTTGCCAATACTTCACTAATTGTATGCCCTTTTTCTTTGCACCTGTCTTTAATTCTTTGTGCAAATTGTATATTATCCATAGATATTCCGCCTTTGTCATTATAAAATATTAACAAAATACACTTATTGGTGTAAAAAGCGTTGACTTACACTAATTAGTGTACTATACTATGCTTGTCAATAGGACAACGGGCAGCAACGAAACACAAGCCAACGTCCTAAAGACATTGTACCTTGAAATCATACCAATATGAAATACAACATTGAAACAAGATACAACATATTTGTTTTACTGTTCATCAGGTTCATACCTGTTCATCAGGTTCATACCTGTTCATCAGGTTCATACATTAGTATGTCTCCTGGTTGACAGTTCAATAACTTACATATTGTATTCAATGTTTCTTTGCTGGCTATTTCTCCGCTTCTGATTTTTGTAAGTTGTGCTTCCCCTATCAGTTTATCTTTCCTGATTTTATAAGAAGTATAACCTGTATTTTTCAGAGCAGCAAGAACGTCTATTCTATATTTTAACATTTGTGTTACCTCCTGTATTCTATACAAATAGGATACCACAAAAGAACACTTATTACAAGTGTTGAAATAATCCATTGTAACACACTATATACACATAAAACAAGTGTATAATATGCACAAAAAACAAGTGTTGATTTTGTTAAGATTTACTATAGACGCACACCGATTTCGAGTGTATACTTTACCCATCAACAACGAACAACACAACAGCAGCAACGTTGTGAGTTCAAATTGATTATACCACATCTTTTCATAATGTGGCAATGCTCAAACTTATAGCTTATCAGATCGGGCAGCAACCGACATTGTAACTCGTCAACCATGATTCAGTAACCCGTCAACCTAACTTGTACATTTTCAATTTAATATGGGACTGTTTGACTTTAGTTTGACATTACAACAAAAGTCTGCTATCTTTATAACAGAGGTGGAAACAATGAATATCAAACAAAAAGTTTTAGTTGCGTGTGACATTGCCGGTATCTCAATGACTGAATTGGGTAGACGGTTAGGCATGAGCCAACAATCTATGACTAATAGGTTAAAAACTGGGAAGTTCACACAAGAAGAACTTGAAAAGATGGGAGAAGCACTTGGATGTACTTATAAATCCGGTTTTTATTTCCCAGATGGCAATAAGGTTGAATAGTCCTATATGATGTAGGACTATTTTTTTAAATTTCTATCACAATGAAATCATTAAAAAAACAATTAAAAAGTGTTGACAACATGAAAACGTTGTGATATAGTGTAGTTATCAACAAACAACAAACCAATTCAACCACATACACACTTTAAGGAGGAAAAACCATGGCAAACACAACAACAATTAAAACAACAATCAATAATAACAACACATTAGTAGTAAAGGGTAAAACTGTAGAATACATTAAAACAGTTGCTCCAAAACTTGTTGCAAATGAAGAAGCATTTTTCAATGCACTCAACAAAACACTCGTATTACGGTATGTAAATGATTACACGGTAAAATTACATAATTCCAAAGAAACGCTTTCTAAAGCTGAAAAAACTATGAATGACCTTATCAACAAAGAATCAGAAGAATATAAGAGTGCTGAAAAAACGGCTAATAAAGCTCGTGAAAATGTTACTAAATATTCATCTATCCTTAAATCTTTGAAAACTGAACGGGAAGCATTAAAGGACGTTGAAACGCCGGAAGATCTGAAAGAAATTGTACATTTTTATTCCCTGTTATATTCCAGAGTAGGTGGAATCAATACAGAGAATAATAAAACCTTAGATCTTGTTTTGTCTGGTATGCGTGATCTTTTTAACGCTTGTAAAGACTATGCGGACAAATACGAAAGTACCGCAGATGAATGGACAGAAACGCGTCACAATGATTTTAAGGCCATCAGAGAAAAAATAGAAGCTATTGGAAGCCGTTTAAACGGGGATGCTACAAACAATAGAAAGGGCTTTAAATACAATGTCGCTAATAAAGACGTTTTTCGTTTAATTGCTTTTGCTACAAAACAATCTACCCATTCTGCCGGAAGTGGTAAATTCTCTGAAAAGCGTAATACTCTGGACAAATTCCAGTATATTACAATCTGTACTATTTTCAGAATGAAAGCAGAAGATATTACAACAAACTATGAAATTGAATGCTAATACATATACACATAATTATACATAATTACATATGATTTATCATACATATTTGAATACGCCGAAACGTGTACCCGTATGGGGCACAGGCGTTGTGAATATGTCACCCGTATGGGGATGTATTCAATTTACTTCCTATATTCCACCCGTACGGGGGCTATATGTGAGAGAGCAAGCCCATAGAATGGTTATTTAATACATATACTAGCAGGTAGGGGCTTTCTGGATTATTTGGAAGCCTTTACCTGTTTTATTAGGTAACTATCTTGTCATAGGGATAGTTTACCCTTTTTTAAGAAATAGTAAGTGATAGGGGGTATGATTGCATGACTTATTTCAAAGATATTCATACATATAAATCAGGAATTTTACGCAAGGATTCTATACTTTACGGGAAATGTTTTCCAGCTGGTTCTGTATTACTTGTAAACAGTTATACAAGTTCATTTTCTAGTGGTATGGATGTGTATGTAGCAACTAAAATTCCAACATCATATAAGGGCAAAAATCCAATTTTAACACTATATGTATATAGTGATGTGAATGGCATGTGGTCGAAAGACATTTTTCATGGAGAAATTACTCGTAGAATCTGGAACGCATATTTAAAATTCGGAAAACCAGAGACAAATAAACTCTATATTCCAGATGAAAAAGCTCTGGAAATGATGAAACATGAACGTAGACATAAATCTGGAGCAGGCGCAAGAGAATATAAAAACGCTATCAATGGATCACTGGCGTATAAACAAGTAACAGAATTGGCGTATTGGGCGAATCTCAATAATTCTAAATCTGGTAACGCATCCGTAGTGGCTGCCAATATAAGGTAAATATGGCAGAAATGGAACTGTTGACAATACAACCAATAGATTGTATAATTGAGTTACAAAGAAAGGCGGGTTTTATGGTTTTACACAATTATCAATCTAATTCTGGTCGTGACTTAATTATGGAATATTTGAATAGTTTACCAGAAGATGAGCGTTTAGATGGGCTTTCAGTAATGGAACACATGAGAAGTAATGAATTTAATAAGATTCTGTTTAAGCGTTGGCATAAAAAGATATATGAAGTATATTTTAAGAAACATAACCGTATATTTTATATAACGGCTGATTCTGAAAATATATATGTATTGCACGCTTGTCGTAAACAGAAAAACAAAACAGAGAAAAAAGATAGTGAGATAGTAAAGAAAAGAGCGAAAGAATTAGGCTATTTTTAACTTGGCAAATATTCATATTTTTTGTAAATTTTATAACATAATTGAGGTGATAACTATGCCATTTGTACAATTTAATCCATCAGAAGAAATAGAAAGACAGATCAAAGAAAATTCAAAATTCAAAAAGGCGTGGGAAGAAAACCACGCTGAATATGAATTGATAGGAGAGTTAATTGCTTTGCGGAAGCAAGAGAAATTAACACAAAAAGAGTTGGCTGCTTTGACAGGGAATAAGCAGCAAGTAATTTCGCGGATTGAGAGGAAGGAAATGATTCCTTCTATTAAAATTTTTAGTAACATTCTTAATGCTTTAGGTTACGAATTACGGATAGTGAAAAAGGGAAGCATAACATAAAAAAATATTGAAATTCACAAGATAGCACTCACTGTTACAGTGGGTGTTATTTTTATGCTTAAAATTATGCTCAAGAAAGGAAAAGAGGGAATATATCATGGAAAGTATTATTTTAGCTGCATGTGTATTTGTAGGTGGATATGCCTGTAGAATGGCTCATGAATTAATGAGATAATGAAAGGAAGGTTGTTATAATGAGTAATTACTACGATTATCAAAGTATAAAAGCGAAAATTGCAGAACGTCTTATGACTATGGACGGATGGGAAGTACATGGATATAAACCAGATGAATCGGACGCAATGACAGACTATTGGAGTCCTGCATCTTGGGGTGGGGTAGCAGAAAAGAACGGCTATATCTTATGTGTTGATGTTTACGGCGCAGCAAAGGAAACCATCCTTTATGATTATTCAGCAAATGCAAGCGTTGATTATGATAAAATCCGGAAGCTGGAAGCAATGACACAGGCCAATGGAGCCAGTGTTCAGGAAGAAGAATCAGCAAAGAAATCAATCGAAAAGATTCTTGCTAAAGCTAGAGAAAATGAAAACACTGAGAAAAAGGAAATTGGACGTATACCGGCACATATGGAAAATCCCGGCCGTTGTAATTGGCACATCGAAAAAGATGGAGTTTATATTGCAAAGGGAACTGGAATCCTTCAGATGAAAGCTCCATCCAGATATCATAAGGATGATGTAAAAGAAACGAATGCATATACAAAGAATCCAGTACAATGTAAATTAGATTGGATGGAAGGTAATAAAGAGAGATATAAACCTGATCGGCTTGAAGATGCGTGGGAATACCATAGAGAAAGCATGGAAAAGAGAATCAAAGCTGTAAAGAAATTTGAGGACTTCATCCGGAAGGTAGATTCTACATGTGGGGGTATTCTTGGAAACGGAACCATAGAACGTTACGAAAAGAAAATTGTAACAGAATATAAGAAAGAAATCAAGGCTGTAGAAAGCGAAACTGGAAATATTGAGCCAGGTCAGTGCTTTATCCTTAAAACATCATTTAATTATGGTTGCTGCAAGGGATATGTGTATAGAGTTAAATATGTTACAAATGAGTTCGTTAGTGCTGTAAAGCTAAATAGAAAGCTCACAAAGGAATGTAACGGAACTGCAAACACATCAAATTCTTTTAATGTTCAAATTAGTAGATTGAAGCATTTTATTGAAAAAGGTGCTATTGCATATTGTGATCTTAAAACTGTCAAAACTCCTTACGAAGTCGAAAAGATTATAAAGGTAGTAGAGAAACCTGAAAAGGAAACTGCACCAAATATCACAAAGGAATCTGTAGATAAATTTACAGTAATAGAAAGCCAGCACACCAAAACGGGAGAAAAGATTTTTCTTGTAAAGTGCAATGAAGAACTGAGCAAAGAGAAATTCGTTTCGCTTACTAAATCAATTAAAGAACTTGGTGGTTATTATTCCAGGTTTGTTCATGCTTTTGTGTTTAAGGAAAATCCTACGCAGTTAATAGAGAATATTGTTATAGAATAATGGAGGAAATATTATGAAGATAAATATAAAGCATGTAACCATATTGATATGTTTGATTGTGGCTGCATTTATCATAGGGAGATCGTTCCCGGATAAAAATACATACTTAAATATGACATCTGTATGCGATTTTAAAGTAACAGAAACGGGCTTGATGTTGTACACAGAAGATGGTGATGGATACTATTGGGAAAGATGATTGGACTGTCGTAGAAATACGATGGTCTTTTTTATTACAAAAAATAAGGAAAGGAAATCGTTATGAATGGTGTAGACAAAATAACATTGCGAGAAGCAACAAAAGAAAACTATTATGCATTATTACTTGCCGTTTTCTTAGGTATGGAATCAGCTACAAAAGCCCTTGTGCTCATGGGGCTTGTGGCAAGCGAAACCAAATTTTAATTAAACAAACCAAGTTCAATAAAATCAAATAAAAATAATCATAAAGGAGAAATGAGTTATGTGTAGAAATTTTGAAGTAATCAGTGGAAAGAAGAGCAGAAAGAGCGTTGATAAACTGGAAGGTCTTACAAAGATGTATAGAGATGCAGGTATGAATGTAGCTATTGTAAAGATTCCTGTTGATATGCTGGAGATTGATACAAGATATCAGACAGACGTTAGAACGAACAGAAGTTTGCGGTATTTAGTATCTCATTGGGATGAAAATAAATTGCTTCCTTTAGTTGGTGTTCCACATTGGGAAGAGGGAGCTGTATATCTTGTGGATGGATACGGTAGATGGATTGCTTCCCAGATGGTTGACAAAGAGAAATACAAAGATTTGGCTGTGCTTTTAATTTTGAATGTGCCAGAGGATAAAGAAGCAAGACTTAGGTTTGAAGCAGAACTTTATGCTTTCCAGAATAAAGACATTGCAAGAATGACGGGTATTCAGAAACATGGAGCAATGCTTTGTATTCATGATCCCGCCGCTGAAATTTTAGAGAAACTTAAAGCAAAATATGGGTTTCAATATAAGTCTACACCTGGACAGAGAGACGCTGCTATTCTTGGCTCTTATGATTCAACTCTGGAATTATGTAAAATTGATAATGGAAAGTGTGCGGAATTTATATTTGATATCTGTACAAAGTCCGGGTTTGATAGAAAGACAAATGGTTATTCAAGAAGAATAATGAGAGCGTTGAAAGACGTATATAAACTCTATGCGAATGACAGAGACAAGACTAAAAAGTTCTTATCAAGATATTTAAGGAAAACAGATCCTAGTCATTTAAAGGCAGAGGCCGTTTCTAAATATTATATGTTAGATACTGATGCAGCCGTTTCTTTATACATAGAAGATCTTGTAGTTGATAATCTTGGATTACAGCAGTCCAGGACTGTATCTGGTGATAAGGTTATTTCGATTGATACTAAGAAAACAGCCTAAATCAATATAAATAGAGAATACATAAATGGTTAGACAATACGGATAATCTGAAATAAGTAAGATTATCCGTATTGATGTGATTATTTATGAACCATTTATATAAGGAAAGGAGAGAGTATGTCAAGAAGATTGACAAAGGAGTTAAGGGAATTTGAAAAGATTCTTAATAAAAATGACTACGAATATGTGAGAGCAAAGGGAAGTCATTACATTTACACTAATCGACTTACTCATAAGACTATACCTGTAAATATATTTCTGAACAGGATGGTTAGAGAACGATTGATTAGAGAATACGACCTAAAGGAAGAGTAAGGAGGAAAAAAGATGGAAAATAAAGTGTTATTACGGATTAATGAATATGCATTGATCGAAACAGAAAATAATTATATTGTTGCTTCTGGATATGATAATAGTAGGGAATGGGGACAACAGTGGGAACACGGAACATACTTTATGAAGCATGAAGGGTTTCTACAAGCTTTATCTCTACTTAATGCTATTGAATGTTTTTACAAAAAAGTTAAACCTGATTTTATAACAAGAGACAGGTTAATCGAACTTGCTACAAGATTTAAGGATGTAGTAAACGAGGATGAAGATATGGAATATGTTCTTCAGGAAATGGAAGATTACGAATTGGAATTTTTCGGCTTAGATGATTTGGAAGAAGATTGATAAGGATTGAACCAAGAAATAGAGAATTGATTATTGTGAAACTTTAAATATAAGGAGATTAAAATTATGAAGACGTACAAAGGATTTAATAAGAACATGACATGTAGAGGATTTCAGTATGAGGAAGGAAAGGAATATAAAACAGAAAAGGCCGTTGCGTGTGAAACAGGGTTTCATGCATGTGAATATCCACTTGATTGTTTTAATTAGTATAGTCCAAATGACAGTGTATTTCATGAAGTAGAACAGGATGGAGATATTAGTAAACATAACGATGATACAAAAGTAGCATCCACAAAAATTAAAATAGGGGCAGAAATTAATATTGCTGGATTAGTAAAAGCAGCAATCGAATACACATTAAAGCGAGTAAATCCAGAAGCTAAATCTAATGAAGATTATGGAGCTTCATCTGCTACAGGATATAAGGGAGCAGCTGAAGCTGGAGATCCAGAGAGTATTGCTGTTGCATGGGGTTATAAAGGAAAAGCAAAGGGAGTAATCGGTTCATATCTTGTGCTTGCAGATTGGGAAGGAAATGAAAATAAATACTGGACGCAAGAAGAATGGAATTTGAAAGGCGCAAAAATGATTCGTGTAGATGGTGTCAATATTAAGGAAAACACATATTACACTATGTTGAACGGTGAAGTTGTAGAGACTAAATAGAAATCAATAAATCAGGCGAGGGGTACACCTTTGCCTGATTATGAACTCATTGAGTAAGTTTTGAAAGGATGAATGTTTTATGATGACAACATATGCATGTGCAACAGCATGGAAAGAAGTAGTGAGGATTTACAATGAAACAAGAGAAACCAATCCAAAAACAACAATGAACCAGATCATTGAGTGGTTAGGAATTGATAATACAAAAGAGGTGTTTGCCACCATTGCAACCATTAAGAAATACGATGGAAGAATTTCTCACATAAATAGAGAATATACAAATAGCATTCCTGTAAATCGTTTGTGTATTAGACCACTTAGAGATAATCCAGTGATATATGCCGGATTAGATGATATCCATACAGCGCATATTGATCAGTTAATTACTGAGTTACGGAAAATTGACAAATGAAACAATTATTTTATGTGAAGGAAGGGGTAAATATAAAAAGTCCTTTGAGTAGTAATTTAGTAATTTTGATCGAAAGAGCAATAGACAATTGTTTTTATAATGGTGAAGCGAGCGTTGATGACGGAAACGGGATCGGTGTATTTGCGGAGTGGGTCGATAGTAAAAGAGACGGATATTCTGTAATTCATTTAACTATTACGGAAAAAGGTGTTGTAAAGTTTTCGTATGATGATTATGGAACAGAGTGTGCGAATTGAAATCGGACTTTCAAGGAGAATTGATTATGGAAGAAAAATGGGTTTGTACTGATCTGGATTCATCACAGTATAGAAAAATCAATGCAGACAGTACATATATTTTTATTGAGAAGGTATGGTTAGATATTTGCGAAGGAGACGAGGGATACCCTGATAAAGAATATACTGTGAAATCTGTATGGATTGACTTAAATGATTATAGTGACTATGAAAAAGAGTGTGCCATTTCTGGTTACTATGAATCAATGGATGCTATTTATGAGCAGTATGGAATGGATATGGAGGATATAATCGCAGAATGTATTTTTGAAGAAATGAATGATGGTTCAGCAACTACATATGGAATGATGACGGAAAGGGAAGCTGATGAGTTTATTCAGAAATATATTACGAGATAATAAAAGCAATCTTTTATCTGAATTAACCACATAAAAATATAGGAAGGAAAATAAACATATGAACGAAACATTAAATGTAAACTTAAATAATCTTACAGAGGAAGAAAGAAACACTCTTCTTGCGTTAGTTGAGAAGTCTGTAAAAGAACCTAAAGTCTGGAAACCTGAAATAAATGAAAAATATTATTATGTTAGATCTGATGGAGGCATTGATTACAGTATTTGGAACAATGATAAGTGTGATAATAATTCTTACACCATTGGAAATTGCTTTAAAGACAAGGAAGATGCAGAGTTTGTAACAGAAAAACTTAAAGTTATTGCAGACTTAAAGCGATTTGCGCAAGAGCATAACACATTAGAAATTAACTGGAATGATATTGATCAGGAGAAGTATTATTTTTATTATAATTGCACATATAAAAGATTTGATATTAATCTTGTATATGGTACGAAAGGAAATGCTATCTATTTCTCATCAAAAGAAATTGCTGAACAAGCTGTTAAAGAAATTGGTGAAGAGAGAATCAAAAAGTATTATTTTGAAGTTGAGTAAGCTCACATATGGGAAGTTGAAGCAGATGGAGAATTAAAATCCATCTGCTTTATTTATTTTGAGAAAGGAATAGTGAGAGATATGAAGCTTAAAAAAGAATGGAATAATGTAGAAGAGACAACAAAGAAATTATTACGGTTGTTTGACTCCTGGAGAATTTCAAACTTACAAATCACAAGAGGTAAAGATAGAGGCTTGGAAGATACATTTGGATTTCCATATACATCCAGTAGTGAGTATGCAGCTATTTGGAACTGCCAGGCAGAAGCAGAATACAGATGGAAACCTGAATGGAAATTTGAGGCATTAGCAGTAAGCGAACATAATGATGCAGTTGTAGTGTTTGAGCATGAAGATGGAACTGTTGAAAAGCTTGACAGAATGTATGTGATTATTGGGAAGGTTTGTGATTAGTATGACAAGAGCAGAATTTGAATCAAAATCATTTGAAGAGGTAATGGAACAGTTAAATGAAGAATGTGATGAAGTTACTACAATTGATATTTTAAAAGAATTTATTAAGGAAAAGGTCGATAGTGATGATTTTTACCTTGTAGCTCATCTATGTGATGCAATTTGGAATGATCCTGATTCTAGTAATTCAGATTGGTATTTATATGACTACAGCATGGGAACATTAGATACTCCTATATGCGTAAGCAAAAAGGAACACATAGAACATTTGATTTATGATTGAGAGGATATACATATTATGACATATAAAGGAGTTTTAAATTTTTATAAAAAATCATTGGAAAGTGGAATTTATAGTAAAGATGAATTAAAAAAAATCTATGAGGATTATAAAGAACATGAGGATGGATGGAGGAAGTCAAAATATTATTCATCATTTATAAATGGACAGAGAGCATTAGAAACAATTCTTGGAATTGGAAAATATACAAAAGAAACCTTAACAGAAATTAATCAGCGTTTTTGTTATTCGCATCATCACGGAATAACAGATAGTGATTTAACAATGGCCAATGATTATGTGAGAGTTATTGAATTTTCACGATCAAAGAAAACACCCAAGGTGGGAGATATTGTTGAGTACACAAATGAATATGGCGATTACTATATGAATGCACATATTGAAAATGTATACGGAGATGGGAATGCATATATTTGTGAGCAACCATATGTTCCCTTTATTAGTGTTAACAAAAGTGAAGATGGAATTATATGTATTACATCTGGTGGAGCATGGAATACCATTCCAGTTGCAAATTTAGTATACATTGGAGAAAGAGAAAAGACTTTTTTTAATTGGGGACATTGTGGGGCATGTGCGGATGGAGCTGTTGAATTTAAAGCTAAAGTAAGCGTATGGCGATATGTGTCAAACGAAAATAAATTCATTAGTGAAAATACTGGTATGCTATACACAACCAAAGATTTTGCAAGAATGAAAATTAATTATTGTGCAGATAAATATGGAAAACCGAAAGATGGAAGTTTTTATGTTTATTTTGGTGAATATCATACATGGAAAAACGATTTAGAATTACAGGCATGGCTTAGAACATTTAGAGCAGAAGTATTTGATTGGGGAGATAATGGAATGTTTGTTTGGTACTGGAGAGAAGATAAACATTCTGTATCGCCAAAAGAATTTGAAGCTTTAGAGCTTCCAGAAGATACTTTGATAAACAATGCGAGAATATTAAGATGTAAGCGAAAATATGATGAAAAAAATCATATTGTTCATACATATTGGGTATGGTACTGGAATGAGCCTAGTAAAGATTGGAGAGACGCTGCAATGGAGCAGAATAAAATTAGAGAAAAATTTTATGAACTTGGTTTGCATACTCCAGTCAATCAGTATGCAATTAATGAAATTAAATCAGGAAGAGTTAAACCTATTGATTTAGGATTCTTAAAAGTAAGATAGGGTGGTGAATGATATGTTCAAATTAGAGATTAAAACTGGCGGTGCAGCATTTTGTAATCCTGATACTGGAAGTGAGGACGAGTTTCGGGAAGGAATTGAAATTAATCGGCTTCTTGCTAAGGTTCAATTATCAATTGAAGAAGGGTGTACCTCTGGCACGATTATAGATATTAACGGGAACAAGGTAGGAAAGTGGAGTAGATAGAGGAGCGATTGATTATGGCATATTATAGTAGTCCTAAACAATATGAAAATCGAACAGGGAAAAAAATTTACAACGAATTGTTCATGTATTCATGTAACTGGGAGTATTAAAGGAATGGTGAAATTGGGATTTTGGAAAAAAGATAGTGATAAGGTAAGACATGGAAATTGGATTTATCAGCAGCCATGAAAATCAAGGGTGTATAAGAAAGAGGATATCTGATATGAAAAATATTAAACGTTGGTTTGAAAATAATTATAGAAATTACGATTCTCAAGAGTATAAAGGACACTTAGAAGTAAGAACAAACACAGTTTTATTTTTGATTGTAGAACCTCATAGTGGAACAGAAGGTAAATGGATGCTTCGTGTTACAACGCTAAGTGCGTTTGATAGATGGGTAAATTCAACAGCTGTAGAGAAATTTTTTGATACAAGTTTTGAATTATGTAATTATTTGAATGAGCATCAACTGGATATTTATAAAGAATTGCTTGAATATTTATCGGAAGAGTACGATGAAGTAAAATGAAACCGGAAAATTAAGACAGAAATGAGGGGGCATAATAATGAATGAAACGGAATTAACTTTAAAAGAGATTATCAAAAGACTTGAATACATGTATGGTATGAATGTTGAATCTGATGAAAAATATTCAGAATATGCTATGAGAAGTTTTCTTAATGATATTTATACAGCAGATATTTTTAATAAATAAAATCGTAATATTTGTTTTATAAAAAATAATGTATTTAAAATATGTAGAAATAAATAGAAGAAAAGCATTTGAGCATTTAGTAGAATTGAAAAGGCAAGACAAGAATACATTTACGGTTGATGGAAATGTATTCTCTTATGTAACAAAGCGAGGTGTAACAAAAAAAATATAAAGCGATTAATGGATTTAAAGAATACACAGAAACAGAATTGTTTCATAATCATTTAGAACGGGTAAATGGTTTCTTATTTGTCGAACTGTGAAATTGTGTATTTTATATAGAGAATTTCACAATATGATAAGTTTGAAAATTCATAAGAAAGTGAGCGATTGTTATGGTGAAAATGAGTAAAGAAATTTTAGACGTTGTAAATGCAGTATTGACGTATAAACGGTTTATCTGTAGTCATAATCATCTATGTCCAAAAGAAAATTTTGATTGGTATTATGAAACTAAAAAAATATTATCATTCTTTAACTCTACCAGAAGGGATGAAGAAAAATAGAAATGATTTTGAAAGAATTTTGAGTTGTGAAAACTCAGAAGATTTAAAAATGCTAAACAACGCAGATCCTAGTGATTTGCATTATTTTATTTGGAAGGTATAATAAAATTTAACAAGGAGAAAAGCAAAATGAACGGATTAGAATTCAAAAGAGAAATTGAACGGATCTTTAAAGTGGCACGAAAAATGTGTCCAAATATTACAAATGATATGCTTTATAATAATGGGGCAATCTATTATATGAATGGAAATGACGGTACAGAATTTGATTGGAATATGAACAATAGATTATGTGAATTTTTAGTATTCCATAAAAATGAAATGGGATTTATAAAAGCATTTGTAAATATGGATAATTCAATCAATATGTATATTTATGAAGATGGAGGAATGAAACCTACATATGAATTTATAGAAGAGATGGAAGGTTTAAAGGCAGGCAGCTTTGCTAATTTGATGAATTATATTGCTGATGAAGAAGATTTGTGGGATAATCCTATTGATGATCTGGATTGGGATGTTGATACAATGGAGTGTTATGATATTACTGGAATAGACGAGGAAGATAATTAGGAGGATATATTATGACAAAAGGTGAACTGAAGAAATGTGAAGGGCTTATGTATGAGGCGATACGAAACGTAAATTATTTTAAAGAGGATTATGCCACATATGAAAATTTTCTGAAAGAAGGAAAAAGAGTTGAAGCAGAATGTAAATTACGGTTGGCAGATCAGGAAATTGGATATGCGGAAGGTATTAATCAGGCGTTGGCAGTTTTAGGATTTAAACATGATGATATGAAAACGTTAGGAGATTTGTTATGAAGGTAAATTGGGATATTATAGATGAATGTGACGATGAGGAAGGGAATCCTACTTGTTGGTGTGCTGAAATAAATCATCCCAAGTATGGAAAGTATGTATGGATTAATGATATGGGAGATCATTATAATGTAGAGGTTATTTGTGATGGTTTTACTAATAGTTTTACTGAACTTGTAAGATGTAAGTCATTGACAAGTGCAAAGAGATGGGTGACAAGATATTTGCGGTGATGGTAATTATTATGATGATAAAGGTAATATAATGTGTGATTGATGATTTTCCAGAAGATAAAACGACTTGTCATAATAGTTCTAGTGTGATAATTTAATTAATGATAATTAGTTGTATGGAACGGACGGATTTTCCACTGTTCCAGCTAAATAAAACAAGGCAGAAGGGAGAAAAATAAATGAAAATAAATGGAATCGGAACAGTAACAAAGGAGAAGGCAATGGAGATTTTGACACAGGAAGGTCAGGACGCTGTAAAGTCTGGAGAAATCACAACAGAAGAATTGGGTGAGATGTACAAACTACATCTCGTAAAAAAGGCAAGCCGGATCGGAAGCAATGGCAATTTATTCCGTGCTAATTATAGCCGGATCCCGGAAGCGGTAGCGGACAAATTAAACCCAGAAGAAGTCGCTTCATTGGTGGATGCTTTTTACAAGTGTTACGGGGACGGGAAGAATGCAAAAGCAAAAGAGGCGGAATAAATCCGCCCCTTTTTTTTTTCTTAAAAAGAAAATAAATGTTTCAATCCGTGTCCACCGGGTTTGCTAGTGGAACCAGAACAGCAACGCATCCGCTACGTCTGACACTATAATGATAACATTTTAAAATATATATGTCAAGATAACAAGTATACTTATTGATAATATAAAAAATCAAATAGAGAATAACTTAGCAGATAATCGAAAGGTTATCTGTTTTTATTTACGGAAAATTGGAGGAATATAAAGTGAAAGTGTTTAATTTCAGAATCATTTATGGAACAAACGGAACAGATGTTATTGATCAGAGCTTATCTACCCCGTATAACAGTTTAACGACGAAACAGATGCAAGATTATATTGAGGTAGACAATCAGCTGGCAGCAATGACTGCAATTAAAAGAATTGAACATAGAAATGATAGAAACAGATCTGGGATTTTGCGGAAGATGGCTACAGCAATTGGAGTGATATAAAATTACGGGAGATGAATGAAATGAGAGAATATAAGGTAAGAACTGTATTTAATAACTATAATCTGTGGGATGATTATAAAGAGGATGCAGTCGAAATTTTAAAGGAAAATGGCATTGAAAATCCAACAGAGGATCAGATTTGGGATGAAATTATATTTCAGAGTGATGGGAATTGGGAAGGTGCAAAATGGGAGTTAAGAAAATATTTTGATGGTAAAACCTGCATCCTTATGGGAGAAAATGAAATCTGGAATGGTAAAAGGAAAGCTGGAACAATTTTCACAGACTTTATGGAAATGTATTATAAGGCAATGAAGGATTGTGACTATGTACACATCTATGATATTAATGGACATTTATACTTTAAGTGTTCACATCATGATGGAACTAACTTCTATGAAATTAAAATTTTAACAGATGAGGGAATTAAATATTTAGAGAATTGGGACTATGGGCCAAGCTCAGATAAGAGAAGTGAACAGTATGTACATGAACAGATTTTCAAAAAATATTCTAAGCTTCCTCATTTTGCACACAATGTTTATGGCTGCCCCAAGGTTGAATATAAAAAGCAAATTGCGTAAGGAGAATTAACTATGAATGAGGTATCTTTAATGAAAATACCGAAAGGATTCAAAATTAAAAGTAAATCCGATGTTGAAAAATTTATGAATGAATGTATGCAAGTAAATAATACATATGAAGTTAAAATTAGTGGAGTAGAGAAAATCATTATTGAAAAAACAAAGAATCATATGTCATTTATGATTAAGTTGGGTGACATTAGAGATCCATTTATTCCAGATATTGAAGTTGCCAAAACTAATGCTCCACAGTATAAACATGATGTTCAGTATTGGATTTGGAAGTACAGAAAGTATATTAATGCTAAATGGTTTAATGGAAAGAAGATTAAGAAATTTAAGAAATATGAATGGATAAATTTAAAAAATAGAAAATAGAAAGAGGATTGAATATGGTAATTAAACAAGATAAATATATGTTAGGAACTATCAAAGAAATTGCCAAAGAATTATATGACCTAAATAAAAAAGATTTTGTGGATTGTGATTTTGCTTTAATAGACAATCAAGATATTGATTTAAACAATAAAGATATTGACTTGGATGAAATATATCATAACTCTACAGGTTGGTATGGAATCAAGAAAATTAATACTGGATTTGATGCAAAAGCTAATAATGATTGGAATTTATTTGCTGATTATTATGGTGGTGGTTGTGGAGTATATAGATTCATCTTTAATAATGATGATACATCTGATATTATTAGTAATATTGAGGAAATGATTATGGAAACATTATCATACCAAGAGGGAACTATTACAAGAAATATGATAATTATTTGTGAAGTAAAGATGATTGAATTTTAAAAGGAGATTTGATTATGAATTGGCTACGGAAGAAAATTGTTAATTGGTTATTTGGTGTAGATTATGTAAAATATGTTGATGCACTTAAAAATTATGTAAAAGCAGTTAATGATAATTTTAATCTTAGAAATGAAATAATTAAAATAATTAACAAAGAAATAGAAGTAAGGGAAGATTATGTAAGACTTTCAAAATTAATGCAACAAATTAATAATGATAATCAGAAAATTGTTAAAGTAAACAAAGAGTTATTTGCAGATAATGAAAAACTTATTAAAATCATTAAAGAACTGGAGGATAAATACAATGATTAAAATTATTTCAGAACGGCATAGAGAATCACATACAGAATATAGTTTACAGTTTGATTTAATTGGAGAACGTAAGGGAAATGGTTATGGCTTCCCATTGTTATCAAAAGATGCAGCTATTATACCATTAAAGGAATCTGAAACAGAATCAAACAAATATGTACCTTGTTCTGAAGAAGATTGTACTTGGTGGAAGAGTTATCTGTCTGTCAAAGAAGACAGAGAACATTATAAAGAACCATATGTTGATAAAAACGCATGGTATTGGACAGAACCAGCTCATGCGCTTTGTAAATGTGGTACAGAAATTCTTCTTGAAGATGATTATATGGGTGCTTGTCAATGTCCTAGCTGTGGACAATGGTATAATCTATTTGGCGAAGAAGTTAAAGATCCTGATAAGTGGGAAGATGATTCGGACGATGAATATTAAGCTTAAAGAAAAGAAAGGAAGTATAAGATTATGAAATATGTAGGAAAGATTTATTACACAATAGACGAAGATCATCCAGATATAGATTATATAAATGATTGGACAGAAGATAAAGAATATTCATTTACGGATGAATATGATTTTGATGAAATCTATGATGAAGAAGATTCAAAATGCATTGTAAATTATATTAAAAAGGATTTGAAGCTTATTGCAGGTGGTGGATACAATTCAGATCATATTCATAATGTAAAATTTGATATACATAAAGTTTAATATGAAAATGGAAGGGAAGACAGAATTATATAAAAGGTTCTGTCTTTTATTATGATTAAAATTGGAGGTAAAATTATGACGTTATTAGAACAGTTTAAGGATAAAGTTTTAAACACAGAAGGTTCATTCAGGTTAGAGTGGAATGGGTGGTTTTATAGTTTTATGAGATGTACCAATGGAAATGCCGAATATATTTATCGAGAATATAAATTCAAAAATAAGGATTTTTCAGAGATAAATCTCAATTATAAATTGGCTGCAATTGTGGATAAAAATACTAAGGTAATTTATGTTATTGATGAATACATATTTAATAGAAATTTCAATAAAGAATTTGTTTATCCGAATGGGTGTGTTAATTTCAATGACTATGTAGTAGAGAAAAATAAATATTTCCAGAATGTGTTATTTAGAAATTATTATGACAGCATTGAAGTAGATATTAATTCTGTTACCGATGAGGATTTCATTAATAGTCAAAAAAGAGCAGCAAGGATCTCTATCTTGTCAGGAAATGAAATGGTTTTGCCAAAATTTAACAATGATTTTACATCCAATGATATCGCAAAAATGATTTGTGGATATATGAATATTGAAGACGAAGCAAACGAAAGATTTGAATATAATAAAGGTTGGTTAATTAAGACAAAGCTGGGAAATGAATTAGCTAAAAAATATATTACTGAAAAGTCTGTTATAGAGGATTGGGAGATTGAGTTGGCTAGGTCTATTAACAATCTTAAAGCCAATTATGTTAATGTTGAATTTAATTTCAATGGAAACGTTGGAAGTGAAAAAATTGACCCAAAGTATATTATTAGAACATTGATCAATAATGACTATTTTGCTGGTTGCTATTTCGCAACATCTAAGGGTGGAGATAAATTATTAAAAAATCTTGGAGCTGCTAATATCTACAACAAAAGAGACACTTGGCTTACCTGTAAGCACATTACAAAAATCACATACGGAAGGAAAACATTATATGAAAGAAAGCAGAATAGATAAGGTAATTAAGCAACTTGATAAATTAAAGAAAGATAGTCCAGATACAAAAATCATTCTGGAAACTCCAAGGGGAACCATGAGTGTAAAAATCAAGGACGTATTAATCTATGAAGGTTTAAATGGAGAATTAGTATTGGATGCAGAATAGGAGAATTATGGAAAAATGTATTAAAAGGATTGATAAGGATGACTGATAGGGAAATGAAAGAGATTGTAGAGCATTATAAAAATGGAAATATTTCATATTTAGAACTTGTAGCACAGGTTGGTTCTGTACTTGCAGAAATTGTTGTAGCGATTGCAAGAAATGAAACGAGCAAATAGTGATATAAGGAGACAAACATATGAAAAATTTACAGTTAACTTTTTGGCAGATGTAAAATATATTTATGATTCAAATGATTAGGAGGAAAATAAAATGATTGCATATGGTGGAGGAATGGCAACAAGCGATAGAGGAATTCAAACATTACATTGCTCATGTTGTGGCAAAAACTTAGGCACACAAGGTTGGGAAGGAAAAAATGAATTCAATGATGTAGAAGAAAAAGGATGGAAATATTGTCCTTATTGTGGAGAAAAATTATAAATTGAAAATTAAAAAGATGGAGAAAACGATATGAAAAGGGAATGGACGGAATCAGAAGAACGGGCATTGCGTAATAGATATCAGTATCAGACTGTTCAGAAAACTGCTCAGATGTTAAACAGATCCATATATTCAGTAAAACGAAAGGCAGCAAAAATGGGTCTATCTCATTATAATGACAAGCTTTCTGCAAAAACTGTAGCGCAATCTTTTAATACAGAAATAAGATCTGTAAAGCGTTGGATAGAAAAATTTGGATTACCATCAAAGAAAGTAAATCATGGTACACATTATACATATTACATTGATGCAGAAGATTTTTGGAAATGGGCTGAAAAACATAAAGACACAATTAATTGGTCTAAATATGAATTGAAATCATTGGTTCCTGAGCCTGAATGGGTAAATGAGATATTATCCAACTATACGACTGTTAGACATGGACAGAAATTTACACCAGACGAGCTTGCCAGGATTAAGTTTCTTATATGCAGAGGAAAAACATATTCGGAGATAGCAAAAGAAATGCAGCGTAGTTATTATTCGATTTCTCATATTGGGAGAAAAATTTTTATGTGAAAAGGAAATGTGAAAAATATGAAGAAATATTTAGTAGATTATTATGAAACTTATAGTAAAAGTTATGAGATTGAGGCAAATAGTAAAGAGGAAGCTGAAGATATTTTAAAATATGAAATCCAAGAAGGAAAATTGGATGGCCCAGAATGTTGTGATAATTCATGGTGTGAAGTAACTGAAATGGAGTGAATATGAAAACGGCAGTATATGATACAAGTCCAGAAATTAATGGAAATGGGACATTTTTCTTTACAGAATGTGGACATAAAATGTATTCAGTTAAAGATGATATGGCATATCATGGATGCTTATGTCCTGGTTGTTTAACTAAAGGAAAACAAACAATCCTTTATAAAAATAGGATCAAAAGAAGCAATGACAAATAGAATCGTATAGGTTATAATAGTTGTAGTATTGATTAATTTGTTTGTTGTATTGAAAGAAACAGTTGTGGTATTAAACAAATAGTTGTTATATTGAGGTGATAAAAATATGGCTGAAAATAAAAAGGTAGAAAAAACAAAATTTGGAGTAAGAACTACTCATCCCAGTTACGGGACGTTACTATTCAGCAGAAGTACAGGTGCAAAAGAAGCCTTATTTGGCAGCAGTATTCAACACAGGGATACCATTTGCATGACACTGCATCATGCAAGCATTGAAAGGGGACTGAACAGAGACTGGATACACGGAGACAAAGTGATTGCAGAAGTGGAAATGAGTTATTCTCAATTTGCGGAAGCCATCACAAGCATGAATATCGGAACAGGCGTACCTGTTACAGTACGATGGACTGAAAAAGATGGAAAGATTCCTCTTTGCGATTTTGTGTCAAAGAGAGAACAGTTTGAAGATGAATTTAAAACACAAAGAAAAAATGCTACCCGTGTGTCAGAAGAGTTGATTCAAGAAGTAACTGAATTGTTTAATCAGAAGGGAACTTTAAAGAAAGCCGACAAGGAAGATATTCTGCGGAAGTTAAATAAATTAAAAATGGACATCGGAATCAATACGGACTTTATCGTGAATCAATTCAATGAACAGATGGATAAGACAGTGATGGAAGCTAAAGGAGAGATTGAGGCTTTTTATCAGAATAAGGTAAATACAATTGCAAGTGCAGCTTTGGTGGAGCATAGAGATGAATTAAAAAGATTAGATAATCCTGTGGAGATTAGTGAGGATAATAATGTCAAATAGAACAAATCTAAATAGCGAAATTAAGGTTTATGGAGGTAAAAGATATGAATTTTGCAATTTCAAGAAAAACAGACGAACATTTTATTTTAGGTAAGCAATATGAGTGTACCAATATTTATCATGGTTTTATTGATGTTTTAGATGAACACCGAGAGTTGATAAAAGTAAGTTTAGATGACTCAGATTTTCTGTTTGTATTAAATGCAAAAGAAGATGATATGAGAAAAATGCTATAGAAGTGAACTGATAATGCATGATGAAGCATTGAAACAGCTATTTGGTTAAAATTAGGATTTAACTGAGTGGAGGATTTTTATGGGAACAGAAAATAGCAAAGTCAAAACACCTATGCTGGATAAGATGTTAGAAATCCAAGGTGAATCACAGATATGCGGAGAGTTTTTGGATTATTTACAGACAAGATATGCTATGTTTGAGATAAAAACCCCAAGAGAGGAACCGTTTTATCATGGAGTTGGTGATTATATCAATACCGAAAAAATTCTTGCAGAGTTTTTCGGCATTGATTTAGAACAAGCAGAGAGAGAAAAAGAGGCCCTTTTGGATTCGTTAAACTGATATTTGAAGGAGGAAAAATAATGTGCGAAATAGATGTATCAAAATTTCCACTGCATGAATGTCCATATTGCGGAGGGAAAATGATGTGTATTAGACAAAGAATATCTGGAATAGGGGAATACTATGTTGACCTAGAATCCGGAGAAATTGAAGCGACAGAACTACATAACGCTTTGCAATATAAAAATATTGGTAAATATGCAATATGTGCGGATTGTGGTAAAAGATTATTTAAGGTTGATGATAATTTAAATGTACTTGAATAGGAGGATCGTTTATGCGTTACAGTTCATGGTTTTTATTAGCCATTCTGGTGTTTTTTCTAGGAGGACTTACAGGTGATTTCGTACATGGATGTTTTTGGACGATATTTTTAGTGATAGTCGGAGTATATAAATATATCGAATGTGAAAGAAATGAAGGAAATATGCCATATAAAGGGCAGCGAGTAGTTTCTGTTGAAGAGTATATGGAAAGAAGGGGAATTAATAAATGTTATTGGTTGAATGAAAGAGAAAAAAGAAATCTCGTTGAAGTTGACGATATGATAAAACAGATAGTTCTCGGATATATGTTCAATAAAATAGATTATGAATATGCTATAAGTTTAACACGTTGTCGTGTTAATAATTATAATATGAGAGATAAATCTCAGATGTTTGAAGTAGATCCAGAAACGAAAGTTATGTATTGGAAAGTAACCAATAAAGAAAACCCAAAAGAAGTTGTACGACTTTGTTATCCAATTTGGGGATTAGATAAACGTAAAAATGAAGATGATAATAATGAAAAATATAAGGAAATATAATGAAAATAATAAATATTAAGAGAATCTACATGTAATGGCAATCGGTTAAATGAAAACTGATTGCTATTTTTATACTCAAAAATTAAAGAGGAAATTGCAATGAAAGAGAATACGGAAAAATCAAGATATGCTACCAAGAAAAGAGGAGCTACAGAGGTTGACCCAATATGGAACCTTGAAGATGTCAAGAATATGATCCTTTGGTTTAAAGATCGTGAAGAATGGGATGGATATCTTACATTCATGCTTGGTATTCTTTTGGGACGACGTATTGGAGATACAATGTCAATTAAATGGTCTGATTTATATTATGATAATGGAAAGGAAAGAAATGAGATCAGAACTTTAAAAGAACAGAAAACAGGTAAAATTACGATTATGCCAATAAGTAAAGCTGTGTTTGCTGTTATAAAAGAATATTGTGAACATACAGGTGTTATACCTTCCAAATCTATAAATGATTATGTATTTATGACTCCAAGTAAATTAGAGTGGATAAATAGAAAAGAAAATCCAGTTTATAAGAAAAATGATTTGGAATTATGGTGTAAGTTTTTAAATAAAGATTTTACTGAAGGTCGAAAGAAAAAGATTCAAGAAGATTTTGAAAAGCAGAAAGAATATGTAACTTTAGGTGAATATTTATATAATACTGTGGAGTATGATGATGTTTTAAAATGGCAGACAGACGGATTCCGTAAGAAATTTAAAAAGGCAGCTGATGAATGTGGGATCACTTACAATGTAAGCTGCCATAGTCTTAGAAAGACATTTGGTTATATTTCTAAGATAATTCATCCAGGAGATCCCAATGCACTAGAAATACTTCAGGATATTTATCATCATTCTAGCCCTGCAATAACATCAAAATATATCGGATTGAGTTCAAAAAGAAAGCAGATGTATTTTGAGGATATTGGTGAAACGATCCTCAAAGCAGAACAGGGCGATACAGAGATTAGGATTGATGACTCGCCAGTAATATCATTTAAGCAGGATGATTTTAGAAAAGTGATTAAATGGGTAATTGAAGATAATGGGCATAGTGATATTGAAAAACTGAATATTGTTTTAGATATGGCTGATAAGTTGAGGATAAAGTATTTATAAAATGGAGAATTATTATAGCATAAATGGAAGTTTTTAGAATCAATGGAAATAATTACCATTAGAAATATACTGAAATATATGGTAAAATTATGATAGTTGTATAATATAATTACTTGTTTCCAATATCATTTCATAAACAATTACATAATTTGTGAAAATTATAGAAGGGAGGAGTTTAATGGACGTTAAAAGAGGAGATATTGTATTGGCTGATCTGTCCGGCGCTGCATTTTCAGAGCAGGGAAAAGAACGTCCAGTATTGATTGTTCAAAATGATATCGGAAACAAGTATAGCCCAACTACAATTGTTGTACCACTGACAACTACAACCAAAAAGCGAAATCAGATTACGCACGCAGTCATTGAAAAAGAAAATACACAGGGGTTAAAAACTGATTCAATGGCTCTGTGCGAACAGGTTAGAACGATTGACAAAAGAAGAATCAAAAGTAGATTGGGAAGAATTAGTAATCCTAACACGATGAAAGAAGTTTTTCATGCATACCTGGCAAACTTTGGAGAATTATAGGGATGAGGAGGTAAGTTGTGAATGAATCTATTATTATAGTTACAGCTGATGAGGCAATCGACAGATTAATTCAACATAAGCAGATGTATGGAAATCATGTATCTGTTTGTATTGTGGATTTAACAAATGGAGCTGAAAAGAAGGAACGAAAAACGATAGAAGAAGGATGTAGTATAATTTCTAAATCTGGTACATTATTAATCAACGAAGATGATTATGTTCCTCACTTGATGGCATTTAATACTCAAAAAAAGAACATGTTTCTCAGAGATGGAAAAGTACATGATTTTTTATTATCTAGTAAAATCCAAAAAAAGAAACAAACAAATGTTCGATAATGTGTTGACAGAACGTATGTTCGTGATTATAATGAGAATTACAGGAAATAAAAAAAAGATTGCTGCGAATCGTTGCAAACGGTGTTGGCGCACCTCACGAAACGTAGCAATCTATTTAACCCAACATAACGGAAGTTATGTGTATTCTTATAATACACATCTTTCTGATTATTGTCAATGAAAATACCCCCTGTTTAATAAAAATAACATAATTAGGACTGTCGCCAAGTGGTAAGGCACAGGACTTTGACTCCTGGATACGAGAGTTCAAATCTCTCCAGTCCTGTTATTTAGTGTACACAAAATTAAAGAAATGGAGGTTTTAAAATGTATGTATTAACAAATGGAAAGGAATATGTGATGGAGAATCCCTATAAATATGGTGACTATAGAGCATCAACGTCTCCTAATCATGCGAAACATTTCACTTTCAAACAGGCAAGATCACTTCTACAAAATAATCGTAAAGCTCTTTCTTGGATTCATAGTGGTAAATTCTACATGCTTGATTTGGAAAAAGGGAAAGAGGAAACAAAAATTCCTGATTATAGTTTAGAGGGAGTGTACATTGGTAAAAATTGTACAGAGTTTGATCCTAAAGATGTAGAAATCATCCAGACAGAAATTAAATCAATCATGGGATTAGCTGCATGGAGTCAAGAGCAGCTTACAGAACGTAAGGCAAAATTACTCCAGGGATTATCTTATTATGATAGTGCAATATCAGATATTGATCACGCCAGAATGGGGCATCGTCCTCCAGCGCATTTAATGACAAAAATCGACAAATTGAGGAATGAGCTGAAGGAAACCAGAAGAGATATCAAGCAGTCACTTCTATACATAGATGTCATGATTAAGGCATCATCTGAGCGTTGGTCATTATCAAAAATTAAAGCAGAACTATCTAAAAGTGCATTTTCTGCTTATAAGGGAAGAACAAAATACTATGACATGGTATTGCAACTGATACAAAATTATTAATACATATAGAGGTTTAACAGATGGAAAAAGCTAAACAACAAGAATTTCTTGATTATTATTGTGAAAATAATATGCAACGTTTGAAATATATTTCATATCAGATTTTTTCTAAGTTTGGAGGAATTTCTGAAAAAGATTACGATGATTTTTATAGTATTGCAAACATGGTCTTATGGAATGATATACAAAGCTTCGATGAATCGAAGGGAATTTCTTTTGAAAACATATTGAAATTTCATTTGCGGAATAAATTCAAGACAGCTATGACAAAGAGAAATCGTAAAAAGAGAGGTGGAACAAACGATAGATATGGTAGTCAAGAAGTTTCTTTAGATGCGCCTGTTTCTAGTCAAGACGGGAATGATACTAATTTATTAGAAATTATATCAAATGATATGAAGAGTGACATGGAAGACCAGGTAACAGGTTTAAAATACTCTGATCGAGTAGGTAAATTTTTGGACAACCTGTCACGAAGAAATAGAAAAATTGCTATGTATATAATGGTTGGATATGATCCAAAGGATATTAAGAGAATACTAAATATATCAGAGAGAGAATATAATCAGGCAATTTTAGAATTTAGATTATATGAAAATATTTGCATTTTAAAGGGAGGAAAATAATCATGGTAACAGTAATTGGAGGAAGAGATAAGACAAAGAAAGATACATATATGTTATCTGTCCTGCTTAATCGCTTTGAACGTGGTGAAATTAGAGATGATCATCCTCTTCAGAGAAATGCAGATATGTGGGATAACTCTTGTAGAGATGGTCTGATTGCCACTATCATCAAGGGGGAAGATTTAGATTCCATTAAAATTTGTGAACAAATCAAAAACGGTGAAGTAGAGCAGTGGCTTATTGATGGGAAACAGAGATTAACAAATTCAAGAAAGTATAAGCTCAATGGATTTAGATTGGGTAAGAATATCGAATTTCCTATTGTGGCGTATAAGGTTGCTAAAAAAGATGAAGATGGAAATTTCATTTATGATCATGAAGGAAAAAGAGAATATGAGTACATAGAATATGATTTAAGAGGGAAGATGTACAAAGATCTTCCGGATGAACTCAGAGAATGTTTTGACAGTTATGCATTTGATGTAGTTAAACATCTTGATTGCAATGACGAAGAAGTTGCATATCACATGAGAAGATACAATCGTCAAAAGAGTTTAAATGTAGCACAAACTGCTATTACATATTCAGATAAGATTGCAAGGGCAATCAAGAATTTGTCAACTCATAAGTTTTTCAAGGATTGTTCTGGATTATCTTCTACGGAGATTAACAATGGTGTTGCTGATAGGATTGTACTTGAAACTTTGATGGGTACATATTTTCTTGATGATTGGAAGACATCACCAAAATCTCAGGGGGAATATCTATCTGAGCATTCTAATAAAGAGAATTTTGAAGAACTGGAGAATAATTTGAATAGATTACATGATGTAATAAATGAGGAAAATGGTAAATTATTTGATAGCAAGAACGCATTTCTTCTTATTTCATTATTTAATAAATTCAAAGAATTATCATTGGATGATGTTAAGTACAATGAATTTTTAACCCATTTGTCGACAGATTTATGTAATAAAAAGGTAAATGAATATTCTTGGGGGGAAATCAATTTTGAAAGACATACTAAGGGTAAGAAAATTGTGAATGAAAAAGTGAAAATTTTAGATACTTTAATGGAGGAATATTTTAAACCAGAATTAGAAGCTAGAGAGAATGAAGAAAAAGAGAATAAGGAAAGTGAAATTGATTTTGTTAAAGCAGCCATTGGAGAAAATGTAACTGAGGAAGATGTGGAATTCTATGACTTGTGTTTAGAAGATTATCTGCTTGAAGTAGATTCAAAATCAAAAGCTAGGAATCAGGAAAACAGAAAATCATTATTAGCTTTAGTTGCATATACATGCGTTAAGGATATCGATCCTACAAAATGGTTTGCTTCTTATTTTAGTACACATATGAATTACTTAAAAGATCAGAAGGAGAATTATGAAGTAATGAAGAAGGATCTTTGTACATATTGTAGCCGAAATGTAGCTTGATAGAAACGGAGGAAAATAAAATGCTGATTAGGTCGCAGAACAAGAAAACAATTTTTGACATGACTGGATGTACATTATTTGTAACTGAGGAAAATCGCATTCTTGGATATGGGAACAATTGTTCAAAGGATGACTCTTTAACGCTTTTTAGGTGAATATCCAACTGAAAAACGGGCTATTGAAGTTCTGGATAAAATAGAAGAGTATTTTGTTTCATTAAATAATGAATATCGTTTTGGTTATGTTAAAAACGGAGTTTTCCAGATGCCGGAGGTGTGATATGAGAATTATTTCAAAGACAGGGGAGTGGGATTTTCAGTATGAGGAATGTATGGTTTGGAGAGAGGGTACTGTTATTAAATGTAATCCTTCAAGAGAACCTAATCCATGTTATGTTATAGCATGTTATTCCACACCAAAGAAAGCAGAAAAGGCTATGCAGCTTCTTCATGAAGTATATTCAGGTATGCCGATTATATGTGATATTTCAGAATCAGAATATAAAGAAAAGAAACTTAAAGAGCTTTTGGAAACTACAAATATAACTATGGTTCCAAATGAGATATCGAAAATAGAATATGTGAGTAGAATGGTATTTCAGTTCCCAAAGGAGGAAGATTTATGACTAATAAAGAGAAACTCGAAAAGTATTAGAATTTGTAACACATATGGAGAATAGATTTTATGAACCTATTGAGGAAGGTAAATACGAAGTGGGTAGTTTAGCTGCAATGCAATGTAGCTTCCAGGCATTTTCTTTTCAGCATGTAAGATATTTTATTGAAGGATTAATGGAGGAAAATTAAATTATGATTAAATTTATTATTTTACTTTCGATGATATTTTGCCATATTGTAGATGATTATTATTTACAAGGATGGTTGGCAAGTGCAAAACAGAAACAGTGGTGGGTCAATAATTCACCAGATCTAATGTATAAGTATGATTATCTGATGGCCTTATTCATGCATAGTTTTAGCTGGAGCTTTATGATTATGTTGGTTCCTACTGTTTACATTATTTGGTTTGGTGGATTTTATACTCCTTTATTATTTGTGTGCAATGTAGCAGCTCATATGATTGTTGATGATATGAAAGCAAATAAAAAGAAAATCAATTTAGTACAGGATCAGTTAATTCACTTAATGTTTATTATCGGAACATGGTTTTCTATGATGTTTTAGAATATGGAGAAAATATGAATAAGGGATTATTTAAAGCAAAAAAGAAGAATTGGAAAAACCTACCTGAAAAAGATCAGTGGGTAGAGGGGTATTATGTACCTCATATTATTGAAGGGAAAATAGTTCATCATTTCCTTTTAACGGGAGAAGCTAGCCTTGTAGAAACAAAAGAAGATGAGTTGATTTTAGATTTTTATTGGGAAGAAATTGATCCTAAAACACTTTATTATCAGAGGGTATAAATATGGCAAGCGAAGATATAACATTTTGTTTTTCGGAATGCGAAAATATGAAGTGTATAAGGAATAAGAAACATATAAAACTTCCAATACCTTATAGTTTTGCATTTTTAGAGGGAACGGAAGATTGTTTGAAAGGTATAAAAACAAATGAGCGAACACCAATTTAATATAAAATCAGAACCGTTTTCATGGGATGATAATTTTTCTGAAGTAGCATTAGAAGATTTTTATATGATTCAAAAAAATTTACCATATACAATAGCTCAAAATATTGGAATGGCGTTAGGAAAATTAAAAATGATTGAAGATGGAAAATTATCAATTAATACAGATAGAGGACGTAAACATGAATAGATTAACAGAACAACATTATGGAATATCAGTTATTAGAAATAAAGAATTATTATCAGAAGCTATGAAGAAATTAGCTACATATGAAGACCTGGAAGAACATGATGCTGTGTTGATTAGAGCATTTCAAATTCAAGAATATTCATCTTGTCCAAAATGCAATCACTGTGAAAAGAAGATCGAAGAGGTTTGGATTCATCCAAGGTTACTTGAAAACGATGAGTTTTATCTTACTTTAGAGGAAGCAGAGGAAGCATTAAAGAGTTAAGGGAAAGGAAATAGATAATAATGTTAATGCCAGCTCAGTTATATAGAGATAAACTCATGGAAGAATATCCTAAAACATGGTACAAACCTGAGAATATGTATTATACAGGTTGGACAGGAGATAGTATTCCAGAAATCCCAGATAATAATTATGATAATCATCATTTTGTTAGCGTTGATAAAAATGACAATCTTATTGGGTACATATCTTATTCAGTTAATTGGATTCCTATGAGTGCTGATGGTTTTGGAATTATTAGTTTTCAAAAGGGAAATATAGAATTTGCTAAAGATGTTTACAAAGTAATTTGCGATTTGTTTGAGAAATACCATATGAATCGTGTTTCGTGGAAAGCTTATGTAGAGAATCCTGCTATTAGAGGATACAGAAATTTTATCAAGAAGCATGGTGGACGTGAATGTGGTTATTATAGACAGGTTTCAAAATTGATGGATGGTAAGCTGCATGACAGTGTGGAATTTGAAATCTTGGCAAGTGAGTTCCATAGATGAGAGAATAAGAGGTTGTGAAAGAATAGAAATGGATAGAGTATTGAAAACGTTCTGGTGGTTCATCGCACTTATATTGATATGGCAAGGATTAGAACTTCTGATTTATCATGAGGTACAGCCAAGAGTAGTTGATGATATTATGGCATTTTTGTATCTACCATTTATATATAAGGCAGTTGAGTAAGAGGTAATTTATGACACCAATTAAAAATTATAATGTATATCAAAATGGAATGAAGAAGTCTTTAGATGATAAGTTGTTCTTCTTAGATTTAATTGATGATGTAGATACTATTGTTGACTTTGGTTGTGCTGATGGACAATTGTTGAAACAGATTCATGAAGAAAGACCAGAATGGAATCTAATGGGAATTGACATGGATGAGAAGATGATTGAACAGGCTCAAAAGAATTGTCCAGATGCTACATATATTAACACAAATGGAATTTATAAATTTAATGGTGATAATAATAGCATTTTAAATCTTAGCAGTGTAATTCATGAAGTTTATTCTTATTGTACTACGGAAGAAATTCACAGATTTTGGGATGATTTATTCAATTCTAGTTACAAGTACATTTCTATAAGAGATATGGCACTAAATGAAGATGCATATAGACCTTCAAACCAATATGATTTCGTAAATATCCATAAACAAGCAAATGAACATATGTTAAAAGAGTTTGAGAGAATTAACAGTAATATCAAAGATAATCATAGTCTTATTCATTTTTTAATGAAGTATAGATATGTTCAAAATTGGGATCGTGAAGTAAGAGAAAATTACTTTCCTATTACAGTAGAACAAGTGTTATATAAGATTGATTTCAATAAATACAATGTTGTTTACTTTGAACATTATATTTTACCTTTTACAAAAGAAAAAGTGAAAGAGGACTTTGAAATTGAGCTTAAAGATCCAACTCATTTTAAGTTGTTATTAGAAAGGAAATAATTATGGTGAAGATAATTAAGCATGGAGATAGTAAAAGAGTAAAGTGCCCTAGATGTGGTTCTATATTAAGGTTTAGAGGAGAACTATGGAAGTTAAAGAATTAAAAGTGGATTTAAAAGAAGGTCATGCAGTTGCATTTGATTTTGATGGTGTAATTCATAGATATTCAAAGGGATGGCAGGATGGAAGTATTTATGATGAGCCTAACTATAGAGTTTTAGATTTAATACTTTTATTACAGTTACAAGGTATACCGTGCGTTATTATCTCTACCAGAGATCCAGAGCAAATTAAGGGCTGGTGGGATCAGCAAGGCTTTACGCTTAAAGCAAAGGTGCTGGGGTTTAATACATTTTTTTACAATGACTGTTCCTGTGTCGGTATAACAAATCGTAAGATCCCGGCCCAGGTGTATGTTGATGATAGGGCATACAAATACAAAGGGCAAACACCTCAGCAATTTTTTATGGATTTTGCGTTAAACTGACATTTGAAGGAGAATAGGATATGGGATATTTAGCATTAAAAATAGATGGAGAAAACATTAAGGTTGAGGGTAATACATTGTTTATAAAATTGAATCAAAATGATGAAAATCCACAAACGAATGAAATTCCACTTTCATCGGCAAAATTGGGTCAAACGGTGAATGAAAAATATATACTGGTGGCGCATTTTTCGGATCGCACTTCTGCGCTTGTTTCCAAAGATTGCCTAAAATACATGAAATTTGGTAAAAATAACAATTTCGCTGAGTCAGATGTATATGAGTGGCTAAATACAGAATATCTAAAGGAACTTGAAAAGGAATTTGGAGAAAATTCTGTTAAGATACACGAAACCAATTTATTATCTCTTGATGGATTAGAGGACTACGGAGAAATAGAAAATGAAGTTAGCTTATTAACGATTGATCAGTATCGTATATATCGAAAATATTTAAAACCTTTAAATAATTCATGGTGGTTATCCACACCAAATTCAACTGATTCAGGTGCAAGTGGAGTACATGTCGAATGCGTTTCTAGTGATGGACATATTAATTATCATACTTGTAAATGTTTATATTGTGGTGATTTAGGAGTTCGTCCATATTTTATCATTGATTCATCAATTTTGGTAAACGTCAATTAAATAAGATATCAAAATTTATTTCTTCTAATATAACATATGTAACACATATCTAATCAAATCTATATTAAATTCAAGACAATATATTAAAGAATTTTGGAGAATTATAAAAAATAAATGAGGAATAAAATCAAAAACTTTGTAAACATATGCTTGGACAAATATTCTGGTGGAGAAAGTTATTTTACGGAATTGGACAGGCTGATCAAGAATGATAGTGAACTTTTGATTGACTTCATTGAAACTACAATAAAAGAATCCGGAATAAAAAACGTAGTTATTTCTGGCGAAATAGGGAGAATATATTATCAGTTAAAGCAAAATGGAAGATTAAAACAAGATATTATGCTTTGTATTCTTCCAGGAGGTTTACGATTTGAACATCAAGAAGATTTTAGTCCAGAGTATTGTGAGATCGAGGCTGAAGGTAAAGATTTTATTTTTATTGATGACAGTTATTATTCAGGGAAAACGGCCAGAGCAGTGCAGAAGTGGATGAAGGATCATGGTGAAAAAGTTGTTAAAAGTTATGTATTTTATGATGGCAGCTATGAAAAAAGAGATGATGTAGTTAGTTTATATCGGTACTGGGATCATCATAAAGAGAGAATATATAAGTAAATAATCAGTTTTAGAACTGTTTATTAAAATAAGAAAAATGAAGGAGAGAAAATGAAAGGTTTAACAAGTAGTCAAGTTGAAGAAAACAGAAAACTGTATGGTAGTAATAAGCTTCCAGAACCTGAAATGAAGAAATGGTATGACTTTGCGAAAGAAGCGTTAAGTGAAAGAATCACCATGATTTTAGTAACCATTGCTATTGTACAGCTGGCTCTAGCATTTATGGGTGTCATGGAGTTTTCTGAGCCAATTATGATTTTAGTTGTACTTGGAATCGTCACAGCAATTGCAGTAAAAACAGGATTGGGAGTTCAGAAATCGGCGGCTGAACTTAGAGCCAAAACATCTGTGAGATATTGCGATGTAATTAGAGATGGAAAACTTCAGACAATCAACAAAGATGATTTGGTTGTGGGAGATCTTGTATGTGTTGGAACAGGTCAGGAAATTTTCGCAGACGGATATTTAGTAGAAGGAAAAATTTCTGTAAATAATTCAGCTATCAACGGAGAATCTAAAGAATGTAAAAAAACTCCACTTGAAGGATATATTTACAAGAGAACTACTTCTACAGATGCTTATACAAATCAGAATAGCCTTTTTGCTGGAACCACAGTAATGTCTGGTGAAGGAAAAATGATTGTGGGGGATGTTGGAATTAACACTGTAAATGGTGATACGTTAGTTAAAATGCAGACGTTAGAAGCCCCAAAGACAGCATTAAATATTGCGTTAGATAATTTAAGCAATTTCATTTCAAAGTGGGGAACAATTGCAGCGACATTAACATTTGTTATCCTTACCATAACGGGTATTTTAGAGGTTGGTTTCGGAGAATATTTTGGAAACGGATTCCTCAATACGATTCAAAATTTAGCTCAGAACTTTTCGGTAGCATTGACGATTGTTGTAGCAGCAGTTCCAGAAGGTCTTCCATTAATCGTAAAGTTGGTAACTAAACAGAATGTTAAAACGATGGAACGATTTAATATCTTAGCAAAGAATCCCAACAAAATTCCAGAACTAGCTTATGTAGATCTGATTTGTACAGATAAGACAGGTACATTAACTACAGGTATTATGACTCCAAAGACAATCATTGATGGAAATGGTAATGAGGTAGATCGTAGTTCAGGACTGTGGAGTAACATTGAAGCCAATATTTGTTTAAATAATAGTGCAACATTTGATTCAGAGAATCATATTACAGGTGGAAATTCCATCGACAGAGCAGTTTTGAGTTTAGTAACTCCTGAGAAATATCATAAAATTAAAGATGAATACAAAGAAAAGCTAAAGCAGGTGTTCAGTAGTACGAATAAGTATTCGGCATTTACTTCCCAAGATAACATTACATACTATAAGGGTGCACCTGAAAAGCTAATCGAGAAATGTGATTCCTATTTAGATGGTGAAAATATTCTTTCTCTTACAAAAGATGTTTTGGATAGACTCAATGAAAAAATCGGTTCTATGACCAAAAATTCTATGAGATGCATTGCTTTAACTTATACCAAGGAAGATTTGACAGAGAATATCCTTCCAGAGAATATGACGCTATTGGGTATCATTGGAGTAGTTGATCCGGTTAGGAAAGAAGTCCCAGAAGCAGTCAAGGTGGCTCATAAAGCAGGAATCCAGGTAATCGAGATTACAGGTGACTGTATTGAAACGGCAACTGCTGTAGCAAAGGAATGTGGAATTTATAAGGACGGAGATATTGCTTTAACTAATGACGAGTTTGAAAGAATGTCGGATGATGAAGTGAAAAATATTCTTCCGCAGCTAAGAGTTATTTCAAGATGTTCACCAAATACAAAGCTCAGACTTGTTACATTGGCTCAGGAGATTGGCAGATCAGTAGCCATGACTGGTGATGGAGTAAATGATTCACCGGCATTAAAGAAAGCAGACGTTGGATTTGGAATGCAGGGTGGATCTGATGTAGCAAAAGAAGCTTCAGATATTGTTCTTACGGATGATAACTTTGCTTCTGTAGTAAAAGCTGTAGAGCTTGGTAGAACATTTATGCACAATATTATGATGTTCCTGGAATTTCAGTTACCTATCAATATTTCATTACTCATTCTGAGTATGCTTTATCCCGTGATCGCAGGTACAGCTTTATTAGCTTCTGTACAGATTTTAATTGTCAATATCATTATGGACTCTCTTAATTCCTTATCATTTGGTGGAGAACCTCCCAAGGATGAGTATATGGATGAACGCCCAATTAAAAAGGGATCTGGTCTATTTATTAGAGGGGCTAAAAAGAGAATTGCGTTAAGTACAGCAAGCTTCATTGGATTATATATGATTATTACCTTAACACCAATCGCAAATTTATTTGCAAATGGCACGGAAGCATTGACTGCAAGGTTTGGTCTGTTATGTTTTATGGCTGTTTTCAATGGATTTAACATTAGAACAGAGCATATCAATCTTTTTACTGGAATCAGTAAAAATAAGAATTTTGTTTATATCGCAATAAGTATTTTAGCAAGTACCATTATTCTGTGCAATGCAGGAGAGTTACTTAAGGTATGTACATTGAGTTTGAATCAGTGGTTAGTAATTACTGCATTGGCAATCATGGTTATTCCAATTGATTTAATGAGAAAAGCATTTGAAAAAAGAGAATATAAAACCAAGGAGGAAATTAAATATGGGATTATTCAGTAAATTATTTGGCAAGGAAACGAATGATGTGGTGGCTAATACAGTTACCCATCAGGCTAATCAGTCAAAGGAGGTACATTCAGCAGAAGTAAAAACAGCTAACATGACGATTGATATGTCTAAGTCAAAAGAAAATTTGGATAAGGTTCTTATCAATATGTCAAAGAGCAGCAAGGTCGATATGACCAAGCACACAGCAAGAGTTGCTTTAGCTATGGACTACTCTGGAAGTATGAATTGGTTATTCAATAATGGTTCTGTCCAGAAAACTATCACAAGACTTCTACCAATTGCATTAAAGTTTGACGATAACAGAGAATTAGAATCATGGCTGTTCTCTAATGGAAAGGAACGCCTACAGGCAGTTAATAACGCTAATTACAAGAATTATGTAAAGGATGTAATGCAGAGATCTCGAATGTCAATGGGAGGTACTAATTACGCACCCGTTTTAAGAGATATCGTTAATTACTATAAGGATATTGAACCAAGTACAATTCCAGCATTTATCATTTTTATTACAGATGGTGACAATTTTGATAAGGAAGAAACAAATGACATTGTAAGGGAATTATCAAAATACAATATGTTTGTTCAGTTTATTGGAATTGGCGATGAAAGATTTTCTTATCTCAAGTCCCTTGACAATTTAAAGGGAAGAAACTGTGACAACACTGGATTCACAGCTGTTTCAGACATGAATAAGATGACAGATGAAGAATTATATACTGAAATTTTAAGACAGTACAAGGATTGGTTAAACAACAAATAATTATAAAGGAGAAAAAGTTATGGCAACAATCAATATGAGTAAGAATCAGAAGGTAAATATGGTAAAGGACGATGGAAGCGCAATCAAGAAGTTTTTCATCGGAGTGAATTGGGATCAGAACAGATACGCTGGAGAAGCAGATATTGATTTTGATATTCATGGTTTCGTTACTGGAACGGATAGAAAAGTTGCATATCCACAGGATATTATCAATTATAACACTTATGATAGAAATGTATATCCTTGGATTGAATTCTCCGGAGACAATCTTACAGGAGATGATTCCCGTGGTATTACATTTGATGGAAAGCATTACGATGAATATTTTGTTGTTAATGCGGACGGATTTCCAAGTGAAAGAACTGATTTCACTATTTGCTTAACTATTTATAGGGCAGTACAGAGGCTTCAGAATTTTGGAATGGTTAATAATGCAAAAATGGTTATTTGTGACTATGATAATCCAACTACAAAGTGGGAGTATGACCTTTCTGAGAATGAAAATTTTGAGAATCTTAATGCCGTAGAGATGGGTAGATTGTATAGATATGGAAATGGATTTAAGTTCCAGGCATTAGGATCGGGATATATTGGAGGAATGACAGAGTTATTTAAGAACTTTGGTATGGATATTGATGAAGGGAGAGACTAAGTAATGTTTAACACAATTGTACTGCTAATTTTATTAGCGTGTTTAGTAGGATTTCTTTTCTTTACTAAAAGTGGGAAACGTTTGAGACTTAGGGCTTCTGGCACAGCGGATGAGGTTGCATCGAAAGATGCAGCCAGTCCAACAGGGGCAAAGTCATATTATAATACAGCAATTAGTAAAAAAGAAGAAAGCTACAAAAGTGCATTTTCTATCTATACGCAGATGCTTGGTAAGATTGAAACTTATGAAAATCAGCTTAGAAATCTAAAAAAGGAGAATATGCAGTTAGATATCAATATTGATAACTGCATTTCCAAAAATGATGATAGTGGTGCAAAGGTATATCTTACCAGACGGCAGGAAATAAAAGACAAGATTGAGATTATCAGAGAGGCGTTGAAAGAATTAAATGATAACGCAGCAGTTCAAAAGGAAATCTTAGATAATTTGAACACTGAGCTTGATGACCTTAAAGCTGAAAAGGAAAAGGCTGTACTAATTCTTGAAACGGCACAGGTTACTAAATCTTTACAGGCCACTCCTGGAGTGAGCACAAGTGAAGAAGATAAAATGCTGGAGAAGGTAAGAGAAGGAATCCAGAAAACTAAGGAAGAGGGAATTGGGAATAAGATTGCTTATGAAAATTCCGCTTCTGTTCAACAGAAACGACTTGATAATAAGATGAAGGAAGACGAGATTCAGAAACAGTTGGATCAGTTAAAGGCAGCGAAGAGAAAATGATTGTATTAAACATAGGTGTGTTCCTAATATGTATTGGAGTGAGTTTTTGTACTGGATACATTTTAGGTAGAAAAAAGAGAAATAAATAACAAGGAGATTTTCGATTATGACAAGAGAAGAAAGAATGAACAGAAGAAGAGAAGCAGGAAAGGGATATACATATAATCCTAATCCTTATCCAAAGAATAGTCGGGAATATATTGAGGAAAGGAATATTCGAGCATCCAAGAATGTTTCTCATAAGCTTCCAACAGCAAAAATGACAAGTATTATGGCAAAACTCAAAAACTTTCTAACAGAGGAAGAAGCCAAGATTAAGAAAAGACATGATTTAAAGAACCTTGATGTGGAATTATAGGAGAAAAATTGATGGATTTAGAATTCATTAGAGAATGTATTATTAAGAACAATTTATGTAAAAGTAATAAAAGATTGATGAAATCATGTAAATCATTTGAGTTTTGGAAAAAGCATCCAGATAAATTTACAGAATATATCTTAGGTGTAAAGCTTACACCATATCAGAGATTGTTAGTTAAATTAGTTGGAAGTAATAAAAAATAATAATTGTAAAATGTGTGGAGTTCTTAGAAAGAACTTCACCATCAGGAACCTTAGTTCAGCGGTTAGAGCGACTGTCTCATAAGCAGTAAGTCCTGGGTTCAAATCCCAGAGGTTCCATTGACAACTCAGATGGTGCACACATCGGCAGCAACATAAGCTGTGAACGGTTGTCAAATTTCTGGTTGCCGAGAATACGAATGGAGCATTAAATGATGTCAAATATATGAGAACTTTAAGAAGGCATCAGCCAGAAATAAAATGCACATCAAGGTTGCCCTGTAGCTCAGTTGGGAGAGCATATATCACATGATAAGCGATGGTTCGATTCCATCCAGGGCAATTAAATAAATAAAAACATCTATAAAGGAGAGAGTTATGGAATTTACAGAAATGAGAGACATGTTAATGGATCATTTTAATGAAATGGTGAAAGATGTAAACTATCTGTTTGAAGTAGCTGTTGATAAAGACGAATTATGGAATCTTTATTTAGATAGCTTCCCAGTAGGAACAAATGAAATCTATAGAGAAAGAAGATGGCATGACTGTAGTTGCTGTAGACAGTTTATCAAATCCATTGGTAATGCGGTTGTAATCAAAGATAATAAAATTGAAACTATTTGGGATTTTAAAACCAATGATACTACATATCAGCCAGTATTAAATGCGCTCTCTGATTTCATTAAATCCCATGCAGTATCGGATATTTATGTAAGTAAATTTAAGAAAATTGGAACACAGAAAAATTACGAGGAGATGGAAAATGGACATATTCATAAATGGACACATTTTTATGTAGAACTTCCAGACAGATTTGTAGACAAAAGCAGTCGATCCGAAGGTGATATCAAGGGTGGATATAGAGACACACGAAACGTATTTAAACGCTCTCTTGATGAAATTAGCATGGATGCGTTAGATACGATTTTAGAATTGATTACATCTAATACACTTTACAAGGGAGAAGAGTGGAAAAATGCTTTAACAGAATTCCGCAGGTATAAAAGAGAGTATGACAAATTATCTTCTGATTCGGAAAAGAATTTATATGTATGGGAAAAGTCTGTTAAAGCAGGGATTGCTATTGGAAGAATTCGTAATCATTCCATTGGCACATTACTTGTAAATGTAAGTGAAGGAATGAATCTGGATACTGCTGTTAAGAACTATGAGCAGATTGTGG
>OFRZ01000220.1_pt1 | contig 59726 bp, 50 predicted proteins | sample 1543181 | NCBI WGS metagenome assembly OFRZ01 (sample SAMN04209245, study PRJEB22552) | human gut metagenome | biome: gut; material: feces | host: Homo sapiens | place: USA: Oklahoma | reverse complement strand
TGAACGTCAGATTGTCCAAATGCGGCCCGCGCAGCGCCGGCCCGTTACGGCGTTTGGTAAAACGCCGTAACTAAAAACGGTTACCGCGGAAGCCGCCACCGTTGCGGCCGCCACGGTCGCCACCGCGACCGCCGCGGTCGCCACCACGGCCACCACGATCGCCAAAGCCGCCGCGGCCGCCACGGTCGCCGCCACGGCCACCACGGTCGTCACGGCCGCCGCGAGGACCGCGATCCTCGTCCAGGCCCATGGCGACGAGCGGAGCGATAACCTTATCGAGAGCGGCCATCAGCTCGGTGGCCTCCTCGTAAGAAAGCTCGGGCAGGAGCTTCTCCTTCTTGTTGGCAAGCTCGACCAGGCCCTCAGCGGCATCCTCGGCGGCGAAGACAACAATCTTGCGCATATCGCCCTCGGCGTCGTCGATGCGGCCGACCAGATCGGCAGCCTCGGCCTCGGCCATCAGGCCATCGAGCTCACGAAGGCGCATGCCCAGCAGGTCGGACATTTCCTTCTGCTCCATCTTGGGCTTGAGGTCAAGAAGCTTGATGGCGCGCTCGATGTTCGCCATGCGCTCGGCCTTGGCCTCCTCCTCCTTAGAAATAGCAAAGCGACGGCTACGCAGCAGGCGGGCGGCCTTCTGCATCTTGTCCATCAGCTCTTCGTCATCGTAATCAACGGCGGCCTCGACAACCTCGGCCTCCTCCTCGGCGGAAACCTCGTCAGCAGCCTCAACCTCGGCAGCTTCGGTCTCCACGGTCTCGACTGCCTCGACCTCGGCAGTCATGGTCTCGTTCTCGGTCTCGTTCATGATCTCTTCGTTCTCGGACATGAGACTCCTTCTTGGCCCTCTCGGGCATCATCGCCCCATTCGCGGGGCCCGTCGCGCACTCTTTGCGCTTTAAACATTCATGCCTCTCGGCAAAACGTCCATTAGTTTATGGTGTCGCCATCTAATCTAGCTGCAGAATCTATGTGCACACATTAATGCGACATGTGTGACTCGCGACGAGCGTACACCAGCGACGCCACAAACCCGACCACGGCAATCACGGCCGCCACGCGCCCGGCAGTTGCAAATCCAATCGCCTGGGCAACGTCGGTCGCAGCGCCAGCCGCGCCGGCAGTCGCTGCAGAACTCGAGAGCAGGCCGATAAACAGGGACGGGCCAAACGATGCGGCAATCATGTTCCACGTGTTAAGCAATGCCGTTCCGTGAGGATGTTCAGCGGCAGGCAGCGTCTCCAATCCGGCCGTTTGCGAGGGGCTCAGCACCAAACCGACTCCGGCATACACCACAACGGTCAGCGCCACAACGACGCCGATGTTCATACTCGCCGCCGTCATCGAGATGGCAGTCTGCCCCACGGCAATCAGGGCAAAGCCGACCGGCAGCAGCGGCCATGCGCCACGGGCGTCCATCACGCGTCCGCCCACAATCGAGGTCACGGCGTTACAGGCAATCGCCGGCAAAATGAGCAAGCCCGCAACAAGTGCGGTCATGCCGTATGCGCCCTCAAAATAGAGCGGCAACAAAACGCTCATCGAGAACGTCGTCATCATCGACACCACCACAAGCAGGCACGCAGGCCAAAAACGAACGCTCGCCATGGGACGCACGTTAAGCACCGGATGCTCGAGTTTGAGCTGGCGGGCCGCAAACAGGCCGAGCAGCACAATGGCGGCGATAAGCGTCACGATGCCGGCAATCAGATTGGTCGAGAACTCGCCTACGGAATACACAAATGCCGTAATGCCGGCGGCGAGCAAAACAACCGACAGAATATCAAGCGTGGTGTTCGAGCGCTCTCCGACATTCTGAACAAGCTTTACGCCCGCCGCAGCGACCACAATGCCGCCCACCAGCGGCACTACGAACACCGCCCTCCAGCCAAACAACGTGCACATAAGACCGCTGATCACGGGTCCAAACGCCGGCCCCAGCGTAATGCAGGCACCGCCCAGGCTCAGATACAGACCAAGCTTCTCGCGCGGGGCGCAAGACAGCACCACGTTCATCATGAGCGGGAACAAAATGCCCGATCCTGCAGCCTGCAAAATACGGCTTGGCAGCAAAACGCTAAATGACGGAGCGAACAGGCACAGGACTTCGCCGGCGACCATGCATCCGCATGCGAAAAACAGCAGCTTGCGCGTCGAGAAACGGCCGGACAGGAAGGCCATGATGGCCGTAAAGATCGACGTCACGATCATGTAGCCCGAAACGAGCCACTGCGCCGTGGTGGCACTCACCGAAAAGGCCGCCATAATGTCGTGCAACGCCACGTTAATGATGTTCTCGTTAAACGCGGCAATAAAGGCTGCAATATACATTACGACGAGAATCGCCGCAGTGGCCGATGGCGCTACTTGAACTTGTTGCTGAGATTTGCTCCCCATGCATTTCCTTCCTCTTGGAACGACAGTCGCATCGCCCCAGAGGAACAGTCCAGGGCGAAAAATGAGCCCTAGACTTACGCCAGACGCCGTACTCGACGAGTCTGACAACATGGTCCAACGTCGAAAGATTGTAACGCGGACGCACAGCTTTCCTTCCGCGCTATTATTAAAAGTTCACGAAAGCATAAGACATGAGGAGCCCGCCATGATTAAGCCCATCATGAAATCCGAGTTCTTTTTGCGTCTGCCTTCCGAAGACGCGGGACCCGACGATGCCGCGACCGGGCAGGATCTCCTGGATACGCTCCACGAGCATGAGCGCGAGTGCGTGGGCCTCGCCGCCAACATGATCGGCGTGCGCAAACGCATCATCTGCGTAAAGGACGGCAACAGGACACTCCTGATGTACAACCCTCAAATTCTTGAGCAGGTCAATGCCTATCAGACGAGCGAAGGATGCCTCTCGCTCGTCGGCGAGCGTCCCTGTACCCGTTATCGCCGCATTAAGGTTGAGTATTTGGACGAGGACTTCGTCCACCGCATCAAAAACTTCTCGGGCTACACCGCCGAGATCATCCAACACGAAATCGACCACTGCAACGGGATTGTTATTTAGTTCCGCCGTTCTACCGAACGGCGGACCACTTGACGCTGCGCGAGCCGCATTCACGCCAATCTGACGTTCAATTTCGAGGGCGCGACCAGAAGGTCAGCGCCCTCTCATTTCACGTCACCTTGGCGCAAATGCGGCTCGCTCGCTGTCGTATGTCTATCCTGCGACGCCTCGATTCTTGCGGCGGCAGGCACCTAATCCCCTACGATTGGCGGTAATGGTCAAAGAAGTCGGCGAGGTCTTCGAGGGACTCTTTGAGTACTTCCATGCGCGGCAGGTACACGATACGGAAGTGGTCGGGCTCAGCCCAGTTGAAGCCGCCGCCACGCGTGATCAGGATCTTCTTCTCGTGCAGCAGGTCAAGGGCGAACTGCTCGTCATCGGTGATGTTGAACTTCTTTACATCCATCTTGGGGAAGATGTAGAACGCCGCACGCGGCTTAACTACCGAGATGCCGTCAATCTTGCTGAGTGCCTCATACACAAAGTTGCGCTGCTCGTAGACACGGCCGCCGGGACGGATGTAATCGTTAACGGACTGATGGCCACCGAGTGCCGTCTGAACGATCGACTGAGCCGGCACGTTGGAGCACAGGCGCATGTTGGAAAGCATGTTGATGCCCATGATGAAGTCGCTCATGCAGCGCTGGTTGCCCGAGAGCACCATCCAGCCAATACGATAGCCCGCAATCATGTGCGACTTGGAAAGGCCACTAAAGGTGACACAGGGCAGATCGGGGGCGAGCGAGGCAATCGAGACGTGCTCGTAGCCGTCCATGCACAGGCGGTCGTAGATCTCATCGGCAAAGATCATCAGCTGATGCCTGCGTGCAATCTCGACGATGCCCTCGAGCACCTCGCGCGGATAGACAGAGCCCGTGGGGTTGTTGGGGTTGATGATGACGAGGGCTTTGGTCGCGCTCGTAATCTTGGACTCCATATCCTCCAGGTCGGGATACCAATCCGCCTGCTCATCGCACAGATAATGTACGGGATGACCGCCAGCAAGGGTAGCGCACGCCGTCCAGAGCGGATAGTCGGGGCTGGGGATCAGAATCTCGTCGCCATTGTCGAGCAGCGCGTTCATCGAAAGCTGAATGAGCTCGGACACGCCGTTGCCCGTGTAGATATGCTCCATCTGAACGTTGGGCAGGCCTTTGATCTGCGAATACTGCATGATCGCCTTGCGCGCGGAGAACAGGCCACGCGAGTTGGAATAGCCTTCGCAGTCGGGCAGCTGCTGGCGCATGTCCTTGATGACCTCATCGGGCGTGCGGAAACCGAAGGGCGCCGGGTTGCCGATATTGAGCTTGAGGATGCGCTCGCCCTCGTCCTCCATACGGGCGGCCTCGTCGACGACGGGACCGCGCACGTCATACAGGACGTTATCGAGCTTGGTGGATTTAGAAAAAGTACGCATGGTGGTGCTCCTTGCAATTTGAGCTGAGGGATGGGGTTCGGGTTTGGAATCGTTGCGGGGTGATGATGCCTCGCCTTGATCGGCGTCGCCGGCAAGCAGCCAGGTAACATCGACCTCCAAAATACGGGCGAGCAGCTCAGCCACATCGCGCCGCGGGATCGTCTTGCCGCTCACATATTGGCTCATCTGACTCTTGCCGAGTTTTTTGCCGAGCATCTCCGATGCGCGGATCACGTCCGACTGGCGAACGTCGCGATCGGACATAGCCTGTCGCAGGCGATCGCTAAACGTCTCTTGGGCCACTAGAACCTCCTTGCTGGCAAAGTTCAATTTATAGAACACGAATTGAACCATGGTTCAATTTAGCAAGCAGTATAACGCGGCGCTTCATTCGAAAGTTCAATTTCATAAGAAAATGTATCGGACTCCGAGATCTGCCCAAAGCAAACAATGGCGTGTACACGTTTAGAGGTATTCGAGAAAACGGGCGGCGGCAAGCGAAACGTCGGCCGTTCGATATATGGCATTGATCTGCCGATGGGGATGTCCCTCGAGCGAACGCACGGCAACATCGAACTGACAACGGCGCAAGATGAGCGCGGGAAGAATGCTCACGCCCAGGCCGTCCTCGACCATAGCCATAATCGCATAATCATCCCAAGTCGACAGTTTTGAGCGCACCGCCAGTCCCGCCCGACGAAACAACGGCGTAATCTCGTCATCGGTGCCGCGTTCTAGCAGAATAAACTGCTCGTTGGCTAAATCGGCAAGAGAAACGACCTCCGCCGTGGCAAGCAAAGAGTCTGCCGGCACTACTGCCATCAACTCGTCGCGCACCAAAGACCGCGATGCCATGCCGTTTTCTCGGGGCTCACGCGGGATAAAGCCCAGGTCGCAGCGGCCTTCCGCCACCCATTGCTCAATCTCGGAGTAATCACCCATCAGCAGCTCGTAATCGACATCCGGATGATCGGCGCGAAAGCGCGCAATCACCGGCGGCAGCACGTGGGTCGCCACGCTCGAAAACGTACCGATGCAGATTTTGCCGCGCATGAGCCCGCGCATCTCATCCACGCGTCGCTGCAGGCGGCCAAACTCCTCGCATAACGCCTCAACCGCAGGCATAACTTGCCGTCCATCGGCAGAAAGTACTACGCCCTCACGACTGCGGTCGAGCACCTTAAAGCCCCAGTCGGCCTCGAGATCGGCCACCATGCGGCTCACGCCCGACTGCGAATAGCTCAGGCGCTCGGCGGCGCGCGTAAAACTGCCGGCGCGCACGGTCTCGAGCAGCACCTGCATCTTTTGAATATTCGTTTCCACGGCACCCCTCCACCTTTGCATGAGTTTTTGTCATGTTCTCCATGCATTATATTCGCTTTTCTTCTAGAGCCAGTTCACCCATAGTGAACATGCTCAGATATAGAGGGGATGTCAGCGCATGAACAACGGACTGTTTACGTACTTAGCAGCATTGCTATTGTTTGGCTCCAACGGCATCATCGCCGCTGCCATCGCGCTGCCGAGCTCCGATATCGTGCTCTTGCGCACGTTTTTGGGCGCGCTCTCACTCGTTGTCATACTCGTCACTACGCAACGCCATAAGTTGCAGGCGCCATCTCGCCCCCGCGAAGCCGCAGCCCTCCTCCTCTCGGGAGCCGCACTGGGCGCCAGCTGGATTTTTCTGTTCCGCGCCTACCAGACGATCGGCGTCGGCATATCCTCGCTGCTGTACTACTGCGGCCCTATCATTGTCATGGCGCTCTCCCCGCTCATCTTTGGCGAAAAGCTGACCGGTGGCAAAATCGCCGGGTTTATCGCCGTCGCCTGCGGCGCTTTTCTCATTGCAGCGCAAGGTTTAGGCGGCAACATGCCCATTGCGGGCATCGTCTGCGGCATCGCCTCGGCATTTTGCTATGCACTGATGGTCATCGCCAGCAAGGGTGCGCCGCACATCGAGGGTCTCGAGAACTCCGCGCTCCAGGTGAGCGCCGCCTTTGTAACCGCGTTGATCCTTACGCTCTTCACGCATGGCGCCCCCTCGTTCCTCTCCCCCAGCATTGCCGCCGGCATCGATTGGCGCGCCGTTGCCATGCTCGGCATTGTCAACACCGGCATTGGCTGCCTGCTCTACTTTAGTGCTGTCGCCAAGCTGCCCGTCCAGACCGTCGCGGTCGTCGGCTACCTCGAGCCGCTTTCGGCCGTCGTGTTCTCGGCCGTCCTTTTAGGCGAAGCCATAACACCGGTCCGTCTGATGGGTGCCGCACTTATCATCGGCGGCGCGCTATTTTGCGAACTCGTCGGCAAACGCGCAAGCGCCAAGGCTGGCATCGCCCAAGCGGCACGCGCTTAAAAGCTCCTGCTTTGAAATGCTACCTGCGCACATAAATAATCCCCAGCTGGGGATTATTGTCTAAAATAACCTGATGTGCCAAACTGCTCTTGTATGTATAAAGACGGCATAAAGATTGTCTGTCCTAGACAGATAACCGGATGTCCAAGGGAGTCCACGTGGCACACGACAAACTGGAGGCAAGCCCCCATGACCAGCGTGGTCAAGGCGGGCATGGAACAATTCCCCTCTCCGCTGGCATGCTGCTCGTAACGCTCGGCGTCGTCTATGGCGACATCGGCACGAGCCCCATGTATACCATGAAATCAATTGTCGCCAACAACGGCGGCATCGGTACCGTTAGCGAGGACATGATCTTGGGCGCGCTCTCGCTCGTTATCTGGACCATGACGCTCGTGACCACGGTCAAGTACGTGGTAATCGCCATGAAGGCCGACAACCACAACGAAGGCGGTATCTTCGCCCTGTTCAGCCTCGTACGCAAGGTGGCACCGTGGCTGATTCTGCCCGCCATGATCGGCGGTGCGGCACTGCTTGCCGACGGCATCCTCACCCCCGCCGTCACGGTCACCACAGCCATCGAGGGTCTGCGCACCATCGAATGGGGCCATGCGCTGCTGGGCGACGGCCAGACCAACGTCATCATCATTACCATCATCATTATCTGCGGTCTGTTTGCCATGCAGCGCGCCGGCACCTCGTCAATCGGCAAACTGTTCGGCCCGCTTATGACGCTATGGTTCCTGTTCCTGGCGGGCGCCGGCCTGTTCAACACGCTCGGCAACCTGTCCATCCTGCGCGCGCTCAACCCCATCCGCGGCATCATGTTCCTGTTCTCGCCCATCAACCATTCGGGCATCATGGTGCTCGGCTTTGTCTTCCTGTCGACGACCGGCGCCGAGGCGCTCTATTCGGACATGGGTCACGTGGGCAAGGCTAACATTTACGCATCCTGGCCGTTCGTAAAGGCAGCGCTCATCCTTAACTATCTGGGTCAGGGCGCTTGGCTGCTCGCCAACAACTCCAATCCCCAGATGCTCGCGATGGACATCGTCAACCCGTTCTACATGATGCTTCCCGAGCCCCTGCGCCCCTTTGCCATCGTGCTTTCGGCCGTGGCGGCCATCATCGCCTCGCAGGCGCTCATCACCGGCTCGTTCTCGCTGGTATCCGAGGCCACGCGCCTCAACCTCATGCCGCACCTGCGCATCCACTACCCCAGCGACACCAAGGGCCAGCTCTATATTCCGCTCGTCAACAACATCATGTGGGTCGGCTGTATCTTCATCGTGCTGCTGTTCCAAAACTCAGAGCGCATGGAGAGCGCCTACGGCCTCGCCATTACCGTGACCATGCTCATGACCACGACGCTTTTGACGAGCTACATCGCCGGCATCCTCAAGCACAAGCTGGGTGCCTGCGTCTTCGCCCTGCTCTTTGGTGCCATTGAGCTGTGCTTCTTCGCTTCGTGCCTCACCATGTTCTTTGACGGCGGCTACGTCATGATCTTCCTAGCCGCGCTGCTGTTCGGCCTTATGTACGTGTGGCGCCGCGGCACCGCCATCGAGCGCACGCAAACGATCCTGCTGCCCGTCTCCAAGTACATCGACCAGCTCAATCGCCTGCGCAATGACGAGACCTACCCCGTGCTCGCCGACAATCTGGTGTTCCTCACCAACAGCCCCGACCCGCTCACGCTCGACCGCGACGTGCTCTATTCCATCTTGGACAAGCACCCCAAGCGCGCCAAGGCATACTGGTTCATCAACGTGCACGTTACCGACGAGCCCTATACGCACGAGTATTCCGTCGAGACCTTTGGCACGGACTTTTTGTTCCGCGTGCGCCTGGACCTGGGCTTTAAGGTCAACCAGCGCGTCAACGCCTACCTGCGCCAGATCGTCGGCGACCTGATGGCCTCGGGCGAGCTGCCGCCGCAGCACCACACCTACTCCATCTACGAAACGCGCGGTAACGTGGGCGACTTCCGTTTTTGTATGCTGCGCAAGATGCTCGCCCCCGAGACGGACATCAACCGCAACGACCACCGCGTCATGGCCATCAAGTACGCCGTCCGCCGCGCCTGTGGAAGCCCGGCACGCTGGTACGGCCTTGAGAACTCGGCCATCATCATCGAGTATGTGCCCCTCTTTGCCCGCATGCGCCCGGCAGTCAAGCTCGTACGCACCCAAGTTCCGCTCGAGGTTCAGGTCGAGGAGGCCGAGGAAATGGAAGTCGACATCTTCTCGGACGACCTGGTCAACGGCAACGAAGCCGGTAAGGACATGAACGTCGATCCCACCGAGCTGCTCGAGAGCATCGCCGATACGCCCGAGCAACAGCAACTCGACGGACTCGAGAGCGAACAACTCAACGACGCCAACTTCTAGCGACGTCACAAATCGACGACAGCGGCCCTGCATCTCACGGGAGACGCAGGGCCGCTTTGCGTTGCAGTAAAGCTATCGGCTACGAACGGCGCGGCTCGGGAACCACGAGCCTATCGGGGCTCGCGCCCTCGGCATCCATCAGGCTCACGTAGCGAATCGACGGATCCCCATACATCGCGTAGTAATAATTGCCCGTGCGCGCGCTAAAGCATCCGGTATAGATAGTCTTCTCGAACTTGCCATCGCCCATCCTGGACGCCCCCTCAATCATCACCACGCCCTCGAGTGAACGGAACATGCGGACGACGTTTTCGGTCTCGCTCTCCTTTTGCGGGTAATTGGCATTGAGGTACGCCGCCTTTACAAAACGGCTCGGCGAATAGCAATCGCCCGGAATACCGCGCATGCCGGCACCCGCGCCATAGGGCTTGAGCTCGGCGCCACGCCATGTCGCCGTCTGCGGAAAATCGCTTGTGGCCGTGATATAGGTGCGCAGGTTTTCCATGTGCCACGGGAAGGTGGGCTGATTGGCAAGGGTGTCGACCGGATCGTCGTATACATGCAGGCCGTCAGCCATCATCTCGACCACGATGCTACGCCGGCCGTCGCCGATAATCCAATGGAGCAGCGACACGCCCAGCCCCTCTCCGGCAGATTTGGCGACAATCACCGTGTCGCGCAGCGCGGCCTCGACCTCATCGACCGTCGAGAACGTCGCTGCCACCCACAGGGGAAACTCATAGGCCGCGATATTGGTCTTTCCATCAACCGGGCCCTCGGCATACTCGGCATAGCCGGGAAAGTTGAGCCCCGCCACGGCGAGGCCCGCATCGTTGCCGCAGTCGAAGAACATAGGGTAGTTCTTGTAATCGATGCACATACCGATCACCGCGTGTGCCGCTGTCGCGTCATCGATAAACGAATACGGAATGTGAAACCCGCGCGGCATCACGCGAACCTGTTGGCCGTAGTCAAAGCTCCAGTCGAGGTTGCGGCCCAGATACATGTGGCCAGAATTATCGGTAAATCGAATACTCGTACACATGGCGCCTCCTAGCTTCACGTTCTCACTAAGTTCATTGTCACCAAACAAAAAGGCGCTAAACACAAAAGCCCGGACATGACAACAATGTCATACCCGGGCTATTCAAGCAGGATAAACTCAACCAAGTTGACCCCGCAGGTCGTCTAAGGGGTCAAAGTGCCGCAGATTGCCACGAAAGAGGAGCGAAGCGTACTTAAGGTACGCGAGCGACGATTGAGCGGCAAGGTGCGGTGCTTTGGTCCCCTTAGACCAACTTTCCTAGACAGTGGTCAATCATGTGTTGAATCATTTGTGCCTCGAAGCCCACAAAGTCCTGCTTGCGCTCGCGCATCTTGCCGTCGACGATCTGGTCAAAGGCAACCTTGCACTTGATGTAGCGCGTGGACTTGGTGACTTCCTCGTGCGTCAGGCAGCTCTCCTCCATCTTGCTGGCGCCCAGACCAAACACCAGACGGGGGTTGTAGAGCACATGGGGCTCGCCGGCATCGTCCAGGTAGACGCAGACCTTCTTGGTGACGCCAATCTGGTTGGCGGCAAGGCAGCCGGCATCGTCGAGCGACTTGATGGTATCGATCAGGTCCTGTGCCACCGACTCGTCCTCGACGGTCGCGACCTCGCAACGCTGGGACAGAATAGCCTCGTCGTGGCAGAGCTCTTTAATCATACGTTCCTCCATAGGGGTCGTTGTAACTGCTTAAGTATACGGTACCCACACATTTTCATACGGAAAATACCGCCCGTCCGCTACAAAGCGCCGAACATCAACATGTGAGGAACAGCAAGGTTGTAAAGGCGATATAGTGAGTGAGTTCGTGTCAATCGGCCTAAACTCGGGGCCGAACAAGGAAAGGGTATGCATGGACGAACTATTTCATGTCAGCGAGCGCAAGTCCACAATCGGGACCGAACTTCGCGCTGGACTGACAACGTTCCTGGCAATGGCCTACATCATCGCCGTCAACCCCGCAGTGCTCTCGGGCGCCGGCATCGATGCGGGAGCACTCGCCTGCGCCACCTGCCTGGGCGCCGGCATCATGACCATCTGCATGGGCATCTTCGCCAACCGCCCGCTCGCCTGCGCTTCGGGCCTGGGCATCAACGCCATGATCGCGGGCATCGCCACCACCATGTGCGGCGGCGACTGGCACGTGGCCATGAGCGTTATCTTCCTCGAGGGTATCGTCATCTTGCTGCTCGTCCTGTGCGGCCTGCGCGAGGCCATTATGGACGCCATCCCCGTGGTCCTGCGCCACGCCATCTCGGTTGGCTTGGGCCTGTTTATCGCCATGATCGGCCTGTGCGACGCCGGCATCATCACCGCTGGCGCCGGTACGCTCGTCGGCCTGGGCGACATCGCCTCCCCCACCTTTATCGTCGGCATCATCTCCATCGTCGTGACGGTTGCCCTGGCTTCCCGCAACGTGCCGGGCTCGCTGCTCATCGGCATCATCGTCGCCGTTATCGCCGGTATCCCGCTGGGCGTCACCCACGCCCCCGAGGGCCTCATCGCACCGCTCGACTTCTCGACCTTTGGCGCCCCGTTTGCCAGCACCGCAGACGGCAACATGGCCATCGTGAAGGTTCTGACCGACCCGATGCTGCTCGTCGTTGCCTTCTCGCTGCTCATGAGTGACTTCTTCGACACCATGGGCACCGCGATGGCCGTCGCCAAGCAGGGCGAGTTCTTGACCGAGGACGGCAATGTCGAGGACATCCGTCCCATCCTGGTCGTCGACTCCGTGGCCGCTGCTGCCGGTGGCTTTATGGGCGTCTCCTCCATCACCACCTTCGTCGAGTCCACCTCTGGCGCCGCCGACGGTGGCCGCACGGGCCTCACCTCCGTCACCACCGGTGTGTTGTTTATCCTCGCCGCGTTCTTCTCCCCCATCGTCACCATCGTTTCCAGCGCCGCCACCTGCGGTGCTCTGGTCTACGTCGGCTACCTCATGATGAGCGAGGCCTCCGAGATCGACTGGTCCGACGTGTCGCAGGGTTTCCCGGCGTTCATGATTGTCGCCGGCGTGCCCTTCACCTACTCCATCTCTGCCGGCATTGGCCTGGGCTTTATCGCCTACGTGATCGTCGCACTCTTTAAGGGCGAGGCCTCCAAGATCAAGCCGCTCATGTGGATCGCAGCCCTTGCCTTCCTCGTCTACTTCTTTGTGGCGTAACAGCATAGTCTGCTAAAGCAAAACAACAAGGCGCGGAGTCGCATCGAGCGGCTCCGCGCCTTTCTTTTAAAGCCAGGCAACGCACGGGCGCGCGATGTATTGCTTCCCGAGTTTTGGACATTTTGCCCTCCAAACGGCACTACCGCCGGCTGCATCCTGCAGATATGCTGGGCTTAATCGCATAGGCCCTATGAGGATGGGAGTAACCATGGCCGCCTTGTTCACGACCCCCAAGCGCAATGACAAAACCTCTGGAGCCCATTTTGTCGAGCCCGACGTGCGCCGTCGCACGCTGCTCGCACACGGCAGCTGGCGTCGCGTGACACGCCGCATCGTCTGCGGCCTGACCTGCGCGCTCACGGTGAGCTCGTTGCTCATGCCGAGTGTCTCGCTCGCGGCGGAGTGGGTGGACGTCGGCGGCGTCCGCCACGAAGCGGCCGCGGGGCCCGCGGGAGACGCCGCCGGCACCTGGTCATGGGATGGCGCCGATGACATGAAGCTCAACGGCTATAACGGCGGCGTGATCGAGGCCGCTGGCAAGCTCAACATTGCCTACGAGGGCAAGAACACCGTGAAAACCGAGCCCGATTACACCGGAGCCGCCATCAAAGCGCAGAAAGGCACTAGTCAGGAAGCAGAGCTGAACATAACGAGCTCGAATAGCTCGGATGAGCTCAATGTGACAGCCGAGTCCGATGCAATTAAATCCACAGGCGACCTCTCCATTTCGGGTCCAGGCACTGTGAACACCACAAGCACTACTTCCGACGGAATTGAGGCAAAGGGCGATCTCTCTATCACGGGTTCGGGCACCGTGAATGCAGCGGGCGGTACCGAAGGCATCCAATCCAAGGGCAAGACCACCATCGATTCCTCTGGCACAGTGATCGCTAAAGGAGGCGAAGGCTACGGCATCGCCGCGGGCAGTGACCTCATCATCAAAGGCGGTGGCAAGGTAGAGGCAAGCTCTATAGAAGAAGCGGCGATTTGGGCTGACGGCGGCATTAACATCTCGGGCGGCAGCCAGGTCAAGGCGAACTCCGAGGGAGATCTTGCCGTCGACACTGAGGGTAGTCTCGCGGTCACGAACGCCTCCCTTGACGCAAGCGGTGTTGAATATGGTGTCTATGCCTACAAGGGCGTTACGCTCGATCACGCGACCGTGACGGTCCGTACCAGCGCGAACGGCGGCCAGGCCATCGCCCTCATCACTGACGGGGGCGACATCGACATCAAGAACGGTTCTATCGTGGACGCGTTCGCGGAAGGCAAATTCTCGGTTGCAATCTCTACCAGAAACCACCAGCCAAACGTCGCTGGCGGCCACATCTACATCAGCGACTCCGTTGTTAAGGCTATAGCCCGCTATGTCGAGACCGGTGGCGATGGCCCCGATCACTACAGCAACGACCAAAGCGGCGGGGTCATCCCTGAGCCTAGGGGTCTGAACATCGGTATCTTCGCCCAGACCTACGAGGGCATCACGCCCGCGAGCATCTCGATCGTCCGCAGCAAGGTCACGGCCGAGGGAGACACGGCGGCAATCTTCGCCCTTGCCACAAGCGAGGACGGCAAGGCGATCGGCACCATCGAGATCGAAGGCGCTCCCATCCAGACGCCCACAGGCGGCAAGATCATTGGCTATAGCAACAGGGAAGCACTCGACGACGGCATCGTCTACGATATGGGTCAAACCATCGGCACGGGCGACGCCACGATCAACTCCCCCTATGACGCCGCTGTCGCCAAGAGCACGGTCATCGTGCCTCCCGAGGAGATCAAACCCGAGGAAAAGCCCGGCGAGACCAAGCCCGAGGGTTCCAAGTCCGAGGGCACGAAGACAACCAAGACCGTTGCAGTTGCAGCCACGGGAGCCAAGACCGTCGGCAAGCTCGCGGCAACCGGCGACGCCTCGAGCGCAGCCATCGTGGCAGCCGCCCTTGCGGGAACAGCCGCCATCGCCGTAGGCGCCGTGGTGAGCCGCAAGCGCTCGTAAACACTTTTTCGCACGGGACGGGTGGATCGCGGCCCTTGCCTTCCTCGTCTACTTCTTCGTAGCGTAAGGGCAAGGCTGCAAAAGCTGACAATAAAGCGCGGAGTCGCCATGCGGCCCCGCGCTTTTCTTTTAGCGTCGGTCCCTGCGCCGGCATGCGGCCTATTTCTCCCCCATTTTGGCCATTTTGCCCTCCAAACGGCACTACCGCCGGCAACATCCAGCAGATACGCTGAATCTAATCGTATAGGCCCTATGAGAACGGGAGCAACCATGGCAGCCTTGTTCACGACCCCCAGACGCAATGACACTACCGCCGGAACCCATGTTGCCGAACCCGACGTTCGCCGTCGCATAGGACTCGCGCACGGCAGCTGGCGCCGCGTGACGCGCCGCATCGTCGCGGGCGCCGTGTGCGCGCTCACGGTGAGCTCGCTGCTCATGCCGAGCGTCTCGCTCGCAGCGGAATGGGTCAAGGTCGGCGGCAACAAGTACAACACCGCGGCGAGCGACGAGGCCGGTACCTGGTCGTGGGACGGCGCCGACGACTTGAAGCTCAACAACTATAACGGCAGCGAGATCCAGGCCGCAGGCAAGCTCAACGTGAATTACTCGGGAACCAACATCGTCACTGCCGAATTGATCGAAAGCATCAACGTTTCTCATGGCACTAACGAGAATGCCGAGATCAATATCCAAGGCGACGAGGGCGGCACGCTCAGCGTGACATCTACTGAGGACGCTATCCTCTCCACGGGTAATATCAACATCGACGGAGCCGGATCCGTCAACGCCACGAGCACTGGGTTTGATGCCATCAATGCCGGAGGTGATCTCGCTATCAAAGGTTCGGGCAACGTCAACGCCACGGGTGCATCGGATGGCATCAGGGCAAACGGCAATATCACGATTGACGACAGCGGAGCCGTCACCGCCAGGGCTACCAAGGACAAGGGTATTGGAGCCGACAAGAACCTCACCATCAAGGGTGACGGGACGGTCGAGGCAAGCTCAGCCGATGGTGAGGCCCTTTGGAGCGGCGGCAATATCAACATCTCGGACGGCAGCCAGGTCAAGGCAAACGCCGAGGGATATCTTGCCGTCGACACTGAGGGCAGTCTCGCGGTCACGAACGCCTCCCTTGACGCAAGCGGTGTTGAATATGGCGTCTATGCCCACAAGGGCGTTACGCTCGATCACGCGACCGTGGCGGTCCGTACCAGCGCGAACGGCGGCCAGGCCATCGCCCTCATCACTGACGGGGGCGACATCGACATCAAGAACGGCTCCACCGTGGACGCGTTTGCGGAAGGCGAGGTTTCGGCTGCATTCTCCACCAGAAACGATCGACCCAACGAGAAGGGCGGCCACATCTACATCAGCGACTCCGTTGTCAAGGCCATAGCCCGCTATGTCGAGAACGGCGACGGCCCCATCCCCTACAGCGAAAACCAAGATGGCGAGACGAGGCGCGAACCCCAAGGCGAGAACATCGGCATCATCGCCCAGACCAGCGAGGGCGTCACACCCGCAGTCATCTCGATCATCCGCAGCAAGGTAACGGCTGAAGGAGATACAGCGGCAATCTTTGCCCGTGCCATGAGCGCTGACGGCAAGACAATCGGCACCATCAAGATTGAGAACGCCGCCATCCAGACGCCCGAAGGCGGCAAGGTCATTGACTATCGCAAGCTCCGTGACGGCATCTACGAGGCAGGCCAAGCCATCGGCACGGGCGACGCCACGGTCGACTCCCTCTATATCAAAGCAGTCGCCAAAAGTACGACCATCGCACCTCCCGAGGTAGCCAAGCCGGAAGACCCCAAGCCCGACGAGACCAAGCCCGCAGAAAGCAAGCCCGCGGAGTCCAAGCAGAACCCCAAGCCTGAGGGCTCAAAGCCGACCAAGGCCGTTGCGGCTTCAACCACGAAAGCCAAGACTACCGGCGTGCTCGCGGCAACCGGCGACACCTCGGGTGCGGCCATCGTGGCAACCGTCCTTGCGGGAACAGCCGCTATCGCCGCAGGCACCATGGCGAGCCGTAAGCGTTCTTAGACGCCTCTGCGCACATGGCAGCTCCCGCGAAGGCCCCGAGCCCCAGCACCGTTTAACAACGCCACCGCCGAGCTCCCCTCCGGCGGTGGCGTTTTCCATATGCGTCCGCAGGGGATGCACGAGATTGTCTTTGGTCTAGCCCAACCGGCATACGTTGGCGTGCGACAATTGGGGCTGCCGATATCACAACACTGAGAGAAGCCCGTCATGGAAGCGCATCAAAAGCAGATAACCGTTTATTCGAATCATACGGAAAGCGCGCCTGTCATCTACCTTCCTGTGGTCGTGGGCGACGGCAGCGAGGTTTATAAGTGTTGCCGAGAGCTCGACTGTCCGCCTTTCGCCCTCGTCACCATTGGCGGGCTCGATTGGAATCGCGAGCTGAGCCCCTGGGCATGCGACGGGACCGTACGCGATGCCGAGCCTTTCGGCGGCCAAGCTGCCGATTTTCTTGATGAGCTGCTGAATCAGATAATCCCCCAGGTCGAGTCGTCGCTTCCTCAGCCGCCCACCTGGCGCGGCATTGCCGGCTACTCGCTCGCGGGCCTCTTCGCACTCTGGTCCCTCTGGCAAACCGACGCCTTTGACCGCGCCGCGAGCGCATCGGGGTCGCTATGGTTTCCCGACTTTGTCGACCGTGCCAGCACGGCCCCTTTTGCCGGCAGCCCGCAAGCCGTCTACCTGTCACTCGGCAAAAAGGAAACCAAGACGCCCAACCGCATGATGCGGCATGTACTCGACGACACACGCGCGATGGAAGCGTTGCTCGTCGAGCGCGGCATTCCAACAACGCTGGAGCTCAACCCCGGCAATCACTTTGCCCAAACCGACTTACGCATGGCCCGCGGCATCCACTGGATACTGACGCATTAAAAATGGTGCCCACACGCATATACGCATGGGCACCATATCTTGTTTTAGCTGAACGCAGCTGCTACTCAGCAGCCTCCTCAAGCTCGGAGACATCAAACTCAAAGTCGTTACCCGGCAGGATGGCGTTGAGCACGATGCCCACCAGTGAGCCCACGGCAATGCCGGACAGCGAAATGGTCACGCCGCCCAGCTCCAACACGATGGCGCCGGCGGTGCTGTACGCGATGCCGAGCGAAAGCACGAGCACCAGCGCGGCAACCAGCACGTTGCGGTTGTTCTGGAAATCGACCTGGTTCTCGATGAGGTTGCGGACGCCCACAGCGCTGATCATGCCGTAGAGCACGAGCGACACACCGCCGATAACGCATGCCGGCATGGCGGCGATGACCGCGGCGAACTTGGGGCAGAACGAAAGCACGATGGCGCAACACGCGGCAATTCGAATTACGCGCGGGTCGAACACGCGCGTCAGGGCGAGCACGCCGGTGTTCTCGCCATACGTAGTGTTGGCCGGAGCGCCAAAGAGCGAAGCCAGAATCGTGGCAAGGCCGTCGCCGAGCAGCGTGCGATGCAGACCGGGATCGGCAATGTAGTTGCGCTCGCAAGTCGAACCGATAGCAGAGATATCGCCGATATGCTCGATCATGGTCGCGAAGGCCAGCGGCATGATGGTGATGATGGCCGTCGTGGCAAGACCGTTATCGAACTGCGGCCCAAAGAGTGCAAACACGGTGTTGTCCCACACGATGGGCAGACCGACCCACGGAGCGGCGGCAACGCCCGAGAAATCAACCTCGCCGAGCGCAGCCGCAACGGCATAGCTCACCACAACGCCCAGCAAAATCGGCACGATCTTGACCATGCCACGGCCCCAGATGTTGCAGATGACGATAACGGCAACGCCAATGACAGCCACAAGCCAGTTGGTCTGGCAGTTAGCAATAGCGGAGCTCGCCAGGATCAGACCGATCGAAATGACGATGGGGCCAGTCACCACCGGCGGGAAGAAACGCATGACACGCTTGGCGCCAAAGGCGCGGAAGAGCGCCGCAAGCACCGGATAAAGCAGGCCGGCGCAAGCAACGCCCAGACAAGCGTAGGGCAAAAGCTCGGTCTCGCCGTTGGGCGCGATTGCGGCATAACCGGCAATAAAGGCAAACGATGAGCCCAAAAATGCCGGCACCTTACCGCGCGACAGGAAGTGGAACAGCAGCGTGCCCAAACCGGCAAACAAAAGCGTTGCCGAAACCGAGAGACCGGTGAGCACGGGCACCAGCACGGTGGCGCCAAACATGGCAAACAGGTGCTGCAGACCGAGCAAAAACATGCGCGGGCGGCCGAGCGACGATGCGTCGTAGATGGCATCGCTGGCGGCGGGCGTCGAGGACTGGGACATGAGAGTCCTTTCAAAATGGAAGGGCGCTCGAGCATAGCGGATTACCTGCCCGAACGATACGATCCGAACCATTGTACGCGATGCGCCATGTCTCGCACGCGCCGTCACCTGCGAACGTTACCGCTATTTCCAAACGCGCTCGGCAATACGCTTGACCAGCGCGATCTTTGCCCATTGCTCGTCCTCGGTCAGCTTGTTGCCAATCTCGCAGCTGGCAAAGCCGCACTGCGGAGACAGATACAGGTTCTCGAGCGGAACATACTTTGCAGCCTCGTGAATACGCTCGACGATGGCATCCTCGTCCTCAAGCTCAGCGGCCTTGGTGGTCACCAGGCCCAACACGACCTTCTTGCCAGGGGCAACGTACCTCAACGGCTCAAAACCGCCGGCGCGCGGCGTATCGAACTCCAGGTAAAATGCGTCAACATCCTCGTTTGCGAACAGGTATGGCGCGATGGGGTCATAGCCACCCTCGAAGGCATAGGTAGAGTGGTAGTTACCGCGGCACACATGCGTGTTAATGACCAGGTCGTCGGGCTTGCCCTCGATAGCGGCGTTGTTGAGCGCCACGCCCAGCTCACTCACCTTTTGCAGATCAACCGGGCTCATGCCGGTCTTGGACACAAAGTCGGTATCGCAATAGATGCCCCAGGTGCAGTCATCAAACTGGATGTTGCGGCAGCCTGCAGCGTACAGGTCGGCGATCACCGTACGATAAGCGGCTGCGATGGCGTCGGCAAGTTCCTCATCGGTCTTATAGACAGCGCGCAGGCTCTCCTGCTGGCCATCGCAGCGGTCGAGCGTGACCTCAGAGAACGTCTGGATAGGCGCCGGGATGGTCTGGCGTGCAACGTGGTCCTCGCCCTCAAGTGCCTTGACAAACTTAAAGTGCTCGACGAAGGGGTGGTTCTCGCCGCTGATGGAGCCAGTCACCACGGCGGTATCGGCCGTGGTCTCCTCGTCGTGGAACATATATCCCGTACGCGAGGTGCGACGCTCGACGCCGTTCAGCCCCCACATAAAATCGAGGTGCCAGTAGCTGCGGCGAAACTCGCCATCGGTGATGACCTGCAGGCCGGCGGCCTTCTGCTTTGCCACCAAATCGCGAATAGCATCGTCCTCGACGGCCTTAAGGCCGGAAGCGTCAAGTTTACCCGCGACATAGGCGGCACGGGCATCCTTTACAGCCTGCGGACGAAGAAAACTGCCGACGATATCGGCGCGAAACGGCGCGTTCGGTTGAATCGAAGTGCTCATAGATATCTCCCTTTGCATTGGTTGCTTTACTGGGACAGAGTATGAGCGCTCATATGGCCATCGTAAAATATACGTTTATAACAGTTTGATATAGATGCTTCCTATATCAGTCTGGACTGTCATAAAGAGACTTGAACCGTGCGGAGCACAGCAGCCTAGATATGCTGACGAATCGCGTCGATATAGGCCCGACCGTAGCGCGTGAGCGTCGTGTTCTTGCGCGTAATAATGCCGATCTCCATGTACTCGTCCACGTCGAGCGGAATCGAGATAATGCCGGGGCCGTTGAGCTCGTGGCTGATCACGCCCGAGCATACCGTGTAGCCGTTGAGGCCCATGGCCAAATTGAACAGCGTCGCACGGTCACGCACGCGGATATTCTTGCGACGCTCAAAGGTCGAGGTCAGCTCCTCGGAATAATAAAACGAGTTATAGCTGCCCTGCTCGTAGGACAGGAACGGGTAGTCTTCCAGATCCTCGAGCGTCACGCTGGAGCGGCCCGCCAGCGGATGGTCGGCGCAGACGAAGACATGCGGCGTGGCGCAGAAGAGCCCTTCGAACACGAGCTCGTTGGCCACCAGCATGCGCTCGATGACCTCGCGATTGTGCTCCGACAGATACAGGATGCCCAGCTCGCTTTTCATATGCGCGACATCCTCGATAATCTCGTGGGTCTGCTCCTCGCGCAGGGTAAAGTCGTAGCGCGCGGCATCGAACTCGCGGATCACATCGACAAACGCATTAACGGCAAAGGAATAATGCTGGCAGCTCACACTAAAGTGCGGCACCTGCTCGGACGTACCTTTGTACTTGCCCTCGAGCAGGTCGGCCTGGTCGAGCACCTGGCGCGCGTACCCCAAGAAGGTCTCGCCCTCCTCGGACACAATGACACCCTTGTTGGTGCGCTCAAAGATATGCACACCCATCTCGTTTTCGAGATCGCGGATCGACGCGGTAATCGAAGGCTGCGACACAAAGAGCCGGCGCGAGGCCTCGGTGATGCTGCCGCATTCGGCAACTTTGACGACATATCTGAGTTGCTGGAGCTTCATGGCTTTCTCCCTAGACGTTCGTGACGTCAAAACCCGCCGTGTCCATTTGGCTCATAAACGACGGCATCTCCCCCGTCGCGGCGCAGGCGGCAATCTGATGCAGAGCCCCGGCAACCGCATCATCTGCCGCAGCGCCAATATGCCAGCGTGCGGCAGCCGTGACGGCCTCGTTGGCATTGGCGACTGCAACGGAGTTAGGAACGGCATCGATCATGGGCAAATCGTTATCGGAATCGCCAAATACGGCCACCTCGTCGGGCGTCAGGCCCAAAGCGCGCGCCAGCTCCAGCGCAGCGCAGCCCTTGTCCCAGCCGGTCGGAAGAACGTCGAACAGGCGCACGCGGTTGTTGGGAAACACGAGTGAGAGCTCCGGCACCTCAGCGGCAACACGCTCGCGCAGCTCGGCGAGCTCCTCGCGCGAACGGGCACTCCAGATATTCGCCTTGTATACCGGGGCATCGTCAACGACAGGACGACAGGGAGCCTCTTCGCCCTTGAGCCACGCGTTGCCGCCTGACTTCATGGCGCGACGCACACGCTCGGGATCGCTTGTCACGCAATAGGCATCGTTATTCCAAAAGTCATCACCCAGACGGTAGACCTTCAAATACGTATCGTCGGTCTCCTGTTCAAAATAATCGGCTAAGCGCATAAGGACATCGTTATCGATTGCGCGCGAAGCGACTACTTCGCCATCGACAAACATCACCTGGCCGTTGCAAAACGCACCGGTCGAGAAGCACTCGGAGCGATTGCGGAACATCCAGCCCATCGCGGACGGCTGACGACCCGAAACCGGCCCAAAGTGCAAACCCGCCGCCTGCATGGCATGAATACCCTCAATGGCGTAGTCGCTGGCGCCGTCATGCCCGGCTGGAATCAGTGTATCGTCCATATCGGTCAGCACAAGTTTGATCATAAGGTCCCCTCGGTCATTCTTAATCCCATCTATTGTACCGACCTGCCAAAAAGGGACAGGTTTATTTCGGCAGGTTTCATCTGGGAAAACGCAAAGTCCCAGTTGTTACCTGCCAAAATAAACCTGTCCCTTTTTGGCAGGTGCGCTAGTATAGGGAACAACAGATTCGATGCGGGAGTGCCGGCGGTGCAAACCACAAGGCTGAGAGGGCAATGGGCCCAATCCTTTGAACCTGTCAGTTAATGCTGGCGTAGGGAGCATGCCGCCTTTACAGGGGCGCTGTCTATGCACAGCGCCCCTTTTCTATGCCAAGGAGGCATGTGCAGTGATTGATTCGGAACAGCTTAAGCAACATATGGTCAAGGCCGTGGAGGAGATTCGCGCTACCAATCCGATGGCCGGTTCCATCACCAACACGGTGACGATCGACTTTGTCGCCAACGCGCAGCTCGCCGTGGGCGGATCGGCCGCCATGGTCTATCTGCCCGACGAGGGCGAGGCACTCGTTGCCGGCGGCGGCGCCATCTATCTCAACATGGGCACGCTCTTCCCCATTTACGAGCAAACGATTCCCCGCGCGGCCAAGGCGGCACACGACGCCGGTAAGCCCTGGGTGCTCGATCCGGTGGGCCTGGGTATCGGTAGCCTGCGCACCCAGCTGGTCAACGAGCTCAAGCAGTACAAGCCCGCCATCGTGCGCGGCAACGCCTCCGAGATTATCGCGCTCGCCGGCCTGTGGGGTCTTGAGGGCGAGGCGGCCGATCTGAGCCGCGTGCGCGGTGTCGATACCACCGACACGGTCGACGCCGCCCGTGGTGCCGCCGTGGCGCTCGCTCGCCACACCGGTGGCGCCGTTGTGGTCTCGGGCGAAGTCGACCTGATCACCGACGGCACGACGGTGGCCAAGTCTCACGGCGGCAGCCCGCTCATGTCCAAGATCACCGGCTGCGGCTGCTCGCAGGGCGGCGTGCTGGCCGTGTACGCCTGCGCCGCCGACCCGTTTACGGCAGCCGTCTGCGGCACCGCCGTCTACAACGTGGCCGGCACGCGTGCCGCCGCTGTCGCCGACGCCCCGGCAAGCTTTAAGGTCGCCTTTATCGACGAGCTCTACCGCGCAACCGCCCAAGACATCGCCGATAACCGACTCGAGCTCGAGGAGGCATAGGCCATGTCCGAGCCCGCAACCAATGCCGGCATGAACACGCTCGTCGCCGTGGCCATCGCCCCGTGCGGCACCGGCGATGAGCTATCCGCCGAGGTCGCCGAGGTCGTGCGTGTCATTCGCGAGAGCGGCCTGCCCAACCGCACCACCTCCATGTTCACCGAGATCGAGGGCGACTGGGACGAGGTCATGCAGGTCGTGCGCGACGCAACCTTTGTGTTGGCGAGCAAGGGCATCCGCACCGAAGTCGTGCTCAAAGCCGATATTCGACCCGGATTTACCGACACCATGACCGGCAAGCTCGAACGCATGGAAGCGCAGATCAAAAAGCAGGAGGAAGCACGATGAGCATCCGCGACAACCTTGATATCTCGGCCTATCTGGTACTCGGCCCCGAAAACACGCTCGGGCGTCCCGTGGGCGATGTGGTGGCCCAGGCGCTCGACGCCGGCTTTACCTGCATCCAGGTGCGCTCCAAGGTGGCAAGCGCCCGCGAGATCATTGCGCTGACGGGCGACGCCGCGCAGGCAATCGCACAGGCCGGCAAAACCGGTCAGGTTGCCCTGCTGATCGACGACCGCCTGGACTGCGTACTCGCCGCGCGCGAGCAGGGTATTGCTGTCGACGGCGTGCACGTGGGCCAGAGCGACATTCCCGTCGAGGTCTGTCGCAAGCTGCTGGGGCCCAACGCCATCGTGGGCCTTTCCGCCCGTTGCGAGGAGATGCTCGAGTACGTCAAGACCGCCGACATGAGCCTAGTCGACTACCTGGGCATCGGCCCACTCCACGAGACCGAGACCAAGCGCGACTGCGGACGCGCGGCCGACGGCTCTATCATCACCAAGAGCTTTGAGGACCTGGCCGCCCTCCACGCGGCAAGCCCCGTGCCCATCGTGGTGGGCGGCGGCGTCAAGACGGCCGACCTGCCACAGCTCAAGGCCACCGGCGTCGACGGCTTCTTTGTGGTGAGTGCCGTCTGCAGCGCCGATGACCCCTACGCCGCGGCCAAGGAGCTCGTCGACACCTGGCAGCAGGCGTAAGTCTAGGCCGAGCAGCTGATTCGCAGCCTCATATCTTCAGCAATGGAAAGCGCATCCCAGTTTGAGCCTCCATTCCGGGATGCGCTTTCCGCATGCGACCCTTACCCCGCCAGATACGCTTTCAACGCCGGCAAAGTCGCCTCCGCATCTCGACGACCGATCTGATAGATGCGCTCGAGCTCATCCGGTTCGCGGCACAGCGACGGCACCTTCACCGATTCGCTCGGCCGCACCATAAAGACCTCGCCGGCAGCCTCGCGACGCGCCAGGTCATCGAGCGTGGCATTGTAGACCTCATGCCGATGCTCAAGCGCCGCGACAAACTCCGGGTAGTGACGGAACACGCGCCGCAGCATGGGCATAACGCTGTTGGGCTGCTTTACAAAGCCCGCCGGTTGCGTCAGCACCACCACGTTGCGGTCGTAGCCCTGCGCAAACAGCCATGCACTGGGAATAGAATCAGCCACGCCACCATCCAGATATTTGTGTCCCTCAATGACAACAGGACGCGTCGCCACGGGAATAGCCGACGACGCCCGGATCCACTCGATATCGCGCTCATCGCCATAGGGCAGGTCGTGGTAGACAGCCTTGCCCGTCTCGATATCGGTACACACGCACGTAAACCGCATGGGACAGGCGCGATATGTCTCCAGGTCGATGGGATCGCGCTCGATAGGCACCTCGTGATAGGCAAAATCGGCATTGAACATATCGCCGGTCCGCAGCCAGCTTGCTACACCCGCATAGCGCTTATCGGCACAATAGGCCTTGTTATAGCGAATGGCGCGGCCGATCTGGCGCGATTTAAAGTTGTAGCCAAACGCCGCACCCGCCGAGACACCCACCATATGGTCGCAGGTCAAACCGTGCTCCATCCAAACGTCGAGCACGCCCGCCGTATACATACCGCGGTAGCCGCCTCCCTCGAGCGCAAGCCCCACCGTGTGTGATGTCTCCGGCTGTGTCATGCAACCATCTCCGTTCCCATGCTTTTGAACTCAACAAGTATATCTGTCAACGTATGCCGTCAAAAACGTGTTTATAAGCATTTATCGAACGTTTCCCAATGCATTCCCCATGCCGTACCGCAATGCCCCTAGATGGCCTTAGGCATGAACGCCCTTAAGAACGTTGCGGGATAAACATCGCCCGCACCATGCCGACGTCATCGCACGCAACGTGAGATAATTCTCAGCAGAAGTCACCAAAAGCAGAGGGAGTTTATGATGAAGGTTCTTTTGGTCAATGGCAGCCCCAAGGCAAACGGCAACACCGCCCGCGCACTCGCCGAGATCGCCGAGCAACTCAATGCGGAAGGCATTGATACCGAAGTGTTTCAGCTGGGCGCCAAGCCCATTCGCGACTGCATCGGCTGCGGTCAGTGCGGCAAGCTTGGCGGTCGCTGCACCTTTGACGATGACGTGGTGAACGAGCTCATCGCTGCCGCCGAGCAGGCAGACGGCTTTGTCTTTGGCTCGCCCGTCTACTATGCGCATCCCAGCGGACGCATCCTCTCGGCTCTCGACCGCGCATTCTATGCCGGCGGGCATGCCTTTGAGCACAAACCCGGCGCCGCGGTCGCCGTCGCCCGTCGCGGCGGCACGTCGACCACCTTCGATGTGCTCAACAAGTACTTCACCATTAAGCAGATGCCCGTAGTTGCTTCCACCTACTGGAACAACGTGTTTGGCCGCGTGCCCGGCGACGCCGATGGGGATGCCGAGGGCCTTGCCACCATGCGAAACATCGGTAAGAACATGGCTTGGCTTCTACGTTGCATCGAGGCCGGACAGGCCGCCGGTATCAACGCACCCGAGGCAGATCGAGCAACGACCAACTTCATCAGGTAGAACGGCGGAACATACTATGAACGTGCAAATCTTCGGCACCAAGAAGTCCTTCGATACCAAGAAGGCACAGCGTTATTTTAAAGAGCGCCGCATTAAGGTGCAGTTTATCGACCTTAAGGAAAAGGAGATGAGCAAGGGCGAGCTCACGAGCGTGATGCAGGCGGTCGGCGGTATCGACAAGCTGCTCAACCCCAAAGCCAAGGACGAGGAGACGCTCGCGCTCATTCAGCATCTCACCCCCAGTCAGCGCTTCGACAAGCTGCTCGAGAACCAGCAGGTTCTAGCCGAGCCCATCGTGCGCAACGGCAAAAAGGCCACCGTCGGTTATTGCCCCGATGTATGGGGAGCCTGGGAGTAGCTTGTGTTATTTGCCGGCGCGTGGGCATAAGAGCAGGCGTTTGGCATAAGATTCAACTGTAAGCCATGTCTAACAAAGGAGGGCACATGCCCAACAAACCCGTGAAGATCATCATGCTTACCGGATACCTCGGTGCCGGCAAGACCACGCTGCTCAACCACATCCTCGCTAACGACGGCGGCATCCGCGCCGCCGTGATCGTCAACGACATCGGCGAGATCAACGTCGACGCCAGCCTTATCGCCGACGGCGGCCTTTCCGAGACCGACGACCTCATCCCGCTCACCAACGGCTGCATCTGCTGCACGCTTTCGGATGACCTGGCCAACCAGCTGCAAGGCATCGCCGATTCGGGCGACTTTGATTACATCATCATCGAGGCCTCGGGCATTTGCGAGCCCATCCCCATCGCCTACACCATCTCGAGCTTCTGCGACGAGGCCAAGGTGGGCGGCGAGCCCAAGCTCGCGCTCGACAACATCGTGGCCGTGGTCGATTGCGCTCGCATGTACGACGAGTTCAACGGCGGCCGCGACCTGCTGGCAGAGGATATCGACGAGGACGACATCGAGAGCCTGCTCATCCAGCAGATCGAGTTCTGCTCCACGCTCATCCTCAACAAGACCGATACCGTGAGCCCCGAGCAGATCGCCGAGCTCAAGGCCATCGTGCGCAGCCTGCAGAAAGACGCCGTGATCGTCGAGGCCCAAAACGGCGAGGTCCCCATGGAGGAGTTGCTCGACACCGATCGCTTCGACTTTATGCGCGCCTACAACTCCGCCGCCTGGATCGAGGCCATGGAGCATCCCGAGGAGCACGACGACCCCGAGGTGCTCGAGTACGACATCGAGACCTTTGTATACTCGCGCCGCAAGCCGTTTGACCTGCAGAAGTTCACCGATTTTGTTGAGCAGGAGTGGCCCGACGAGGTCATTCGCGTCAAGGGTCCGCTGTGGCAGACCGGCGATCCGGACATGTGCTACATGTTTGAGCAGGCCGGCCACCAGATGCGCCTGATGGAGAACGGCCTGTTTGTCGACTCGGCGCCCGAAGGCGAGAAGCAGAAGATCATCGACGAGAACCCCGAGATCATGCAAATTTGGGACGACGAGACGGGCGACCGTATGACGAGCCTATGCATCATCGGCCGTCACATGGACAAGGATGCGCTCATCGCCTCCCTCGATGCCTGCCTGACCGACTGGCACCGCGCCTAGGTTTATCCGAGCGGGCGTTTTTCCGCCTACGTAACCGCCAAACCACCACGAAGGTGCCTGTCCCCTTCGTGGTGGTTTTTCGTTCTGAGCCAAGGAGATTCATGTTCAATATCGTGCTGTATGCGCCCGAGATTCCGGCCAATACGGGCAATATCGGCCGCACTTGCGTGGTTACCGGCGCCCGCCTGCATCTGGTGGAGCCGCTGGGGTTTTCGCTCGACGACAAGACGGTGCGTCGCGCCGGCCTGGGCTACTGGCAAAACTTGGACGTGACGACCTATGCCGGCTGGGAGGATTTCCTTGCGCGCAACTACCTCTCCCCTGCCGACGAACGCCTGCATCTGCTGACCAAAAAGGCACGCCGCACCTATGCTCAGAGTACCTACCGCGATGGCGACTACTTGGTCTTTGGCAGCGAGAGCTCGGGCATTCCCGAGGAGCTGCTTGCCGCAGCGCCCGAGCGCTGCGAGCGCATCCCCATGCTGCGCGATTGCGACTCACTCGAAAACGCCGAGGCTTGGGAAGCCCACGAGGAATCGCTCGGACATACCGAGGACAGCCACGAGGCCATCCTTCAACAGGATATCTGCGGCAACTTCGTCGACCCGGACGACTACCGCATCAGCGCACTCAACCTCTCCAACAGCGCCGCCATCGTCCTCTACGAGGCCCTGCGCCAGACAGACTTTCCGGGAATGTGACAAAGGGACCGTCCCTTTGTCACATTCAAGCGCCACGCCGATGGCATACACGCCTAATTGATGCTCTAGATAACGAGCCATCACTTTTAATCAGAATTAACTAGAATAAAATGAAGTTAAACGGAGGTGTGAAAGGAGGGCCTAGTGGAATATCTCGAGAACCCGTTTACCCCCAGTTTTGGTGAGGTTCCTGCCCATCTCGCTGGCAGACAACAGATTATTCGGGATTTGGACCGTGCCTTCTTGAGCCAGCGCAGGCGCCCAGAATTGACCTCAATCTTCTCAGGCGCGCGTGGAACCGGTAAAACCGCTCTCATGTCGTCGCTCGCGACAAGGGCTGAATCCCACGGCTGGATAGCCGTAAAGACGACCGCGCTCCCGGGAATGCTTGAGGAAATCGAGTTTGGGGCGAAACGCGCTGCCGGCCATCTTATCGACTCGTCTAACAACTTCGAAGTCACCGGTCTCGGAATTGCACCGCTCGGCAGCATCGAGATCAATCGCGTTCACGATGCCTCAACCTGGCGTTATCGCATGAGCGACATCATCGACCAGCTCAACGAGGCGGACACCGGTCTGCTCGTCACGGTTGACGAGGTGGACCCGACACTCGACGAGATGATTCAGCTCGCAGCGACGTATCAGCACTTTGTGACCGATGGGAAACGCGTCGCGCTGCTCATGGCGGGACTTCCCAACAACGTCTCGACGTTGCTGAACCATAAGACGGTCTCGTTCCTTCGCCGCGCCCAACAATATCATCTGGGTCGCATTGCCGACTATGACGTGCGCGAGGCCTTGATTCGTACAATCCAGGAAAACGATCGCCTGGCAGATGCTGAGGGAATCGATAGAGCCGTTCGCTCGATCTCTGGTTTTCCCTTCCTATTGCAACTCGTTGGCTACCGTGCCTGGGATCTCACAAGCGATTCGAAGGAAATCTCGTCACGCGACTTTGACCTGGGAATCAAAATCGCGCGCGACGAGATGGACGACCGAATCCTCGCGGCAACTTATCGGGAACTCACTGCAGAGGACAAGCGATTCCTCATCGCAATGCTTGACGATGAGGAAGAGTCCACCACCGCTGACCTTATCGAGCGCCTTAAGCGTTCGCCGCAGCAGGTCTCCCGCTACCGACGCCGCATGATAGATGCCGGCATCATCGGAGAACGAGGACGAGGGCTCGTCGCATTTGAATTGCCATTCTTCCGCGACTATCTCGCGGCTCAATGCGTGAAATAAGTATCAATGAGGCAAAGGGGCTGTCCCTTTGCCTCATTGTCTATAGATAGCGGCCGGTGATGCTTGCGGAGCAGGCAGCGATGTCGCCCGGCGTGCCGGCGCAGACGATTTGCCCGCCCGCGTCGCCACCGCCCGGGCCCATGTCGATCACGTAATCGGCGTTACGGATAAGGTCGAGGTCGTGCTCGATCACGATAACCGTGGCGCCCTTGGCAACAAGGCCGTCGAACACACTCAGCAACACCTGAACATCGAGCGGATGCAGTCCGATCGTGGGCTCGTCGAATACGAATACGGCATCATCCTGCACGCGACCCATCTCGCTCGCAAGCTTAAGACGCTGCGCCTCGCCGCCCGAGAGCGCCGGTGTGGGCTCACCGAGTGTGAGATAGCCCAAGCCCAGGTCGTGCAAGGTCTGCAAGCGCGCCTGAACCTTCTTGAGCCCCAGTGTGGCGTCGATGGCCTCATCCACACTCATATCCATGAGCTGCGGCAACGTAAGCAAGCTCCCGTCCTTGCCCTCGCGATGGATATGCGAAGCCGCGTCTGCATAACGTGAGCCGCGACATGCCGGGCAGACGATCTCGACATCGGGCAAAAACTGCACGTCGAGTGATATCGAGCCCGTGCCGTCGCACGTAGGGCAGCGCAAGGCGCCGGTGTTGTAGCTAAAGGCGCCTGCCTTGTAGCCGGCTGCCTTGGCCTCAGACGTACGGGCGAAGGCGCGGCGCAGCTCGTCATGGATGTCGGCATAAGTCGCCACCGTCGAGCGCACGTTGGCGCCGATGGGCGTGGCGTCAATCAGGTTGGCGCGTGCGATGCCCTCGGCGTCGACCCAGCGCACATGGCTTGGCAGGCGCGCGCCAGTTGCCTGAGCCTTGAGTGCAGGGATGAGCGTCTCGAGCACCAGGGTTGTCTTGCCCGAACCCGAAACGCCCGTCACCGTGACAAGGCGACCGCGCGGTATATCGACTTCGAGCGGTTTGACGGTATGGATGGCATCGGTCGCCATGCGGATATGGCCTTGATCGAACATTTCGTCGTCAGCCACCCGCGGGCGCAAACGCTTGGGGTCTGCGCGCAAAAACGGTGCGATGCGACTTCCCTGCGATTGTTCGACCTCGTCAACCGTACCAGCGGCGATCACATTGCCGCCGCCTGCTCCGGCAACGGGGCCCATCTCAACCAGATAATCAGCCTCCGCCAACACGCGCGTATCGTGGTCGACAACAACCACGGTGTTGCCGTCGCCCACTAGGTCGCGCATCACACCCACCAAGCCGTCGACATTGGCAGGATGCAGGCCAATTGAGGGCTCGTCCAGTACATAAAGCACACCCGTCGATCGGTTGCGCACCACGCGGGCGAGCTGCACGCGCTGACGCTCACCCGTGGAGAGCGTGGCACCGGCGCGATCGAGCGAAAGGTAATCGAGACCCAGGTCGACCAGACGACGAGCCGTGCCCAAAAACGAATCGCAGATATCCGCTGCCATGGGCCGCATCTCGGGCGGCAAGGATGCGGGCACCCCGCGCACCCACTCAATCGCATCACCAAGCGTCATGGCCGCCGCCTGTGACAGATTGATACCGCGCACCTGGGGCTGGCGCGCAGCCTCGGAGAGACGCGTACCGTCGCAATCACGGCATGGGCCCTCGCGCAAAAAGCGCGCAACGCGTTTTAAGCCCTTATCGTCCTTGACCTTGGCGAGCGCATTCTCAACGGTATAGACGGCGTTGTAATAGGTGAAGTCGAGCGGCGTGGCACCCTCGCCGTTTTTGGGAACGTAAAGAATGTGCTTCTTAACCGCGGGGCCGTGAAACACGATGTCGCGCTCTTGAGGCGTGAGCTGATTAAACGGCACGTCGGTGCGCACGCCCATCTCGCCGGCCACTTGCTTCATCAGATCCCACATAAGCGTGCCCCAGGGAAGCACTGCGCCCTCGTTGATGGTCTTTGACTCGTCGGGCACCAGGCTCGCCTCGTCCACCTCGCGCATGACACCGGTGCCGCCGCAGGTAGGGCACGCACCACCGCTATTGAAAGCCAAATCCTCGGCACTCGGCGCGTAGAACTCGCGGCCGCACGTCGGACACGTGAGCGACAGGCCTGCGGCCACGTTAAGGCTCGGCTCCAAACGCGCCCCGCAATGCGGGCATACGTGATGGGCGCAACGGCTAAAGAGCAGACGCAGGCTATTGTTGAGCTCGGTCATGGTGCCAAAGGTAGAACGCACGCCCGGCACGCTGGGGCGCTGATGCAATGCGAGCGCCGCCGGCACGTGCAGCACCTCGTCCACCTGGGCATGTTCGGCCTGCGTTAGACGACGGCGGGTATAGGTGCTTAGCGCCTCCAGGTAGCGACGCGAGCCCTCGGCATAAAGAACCCCCAGCGCCAGCGAACTCTTGCCCGAACCCGACACGCCGGCAATACCCACGAGCTTTCCCAGCGGAATATCGATATCGATGTCCTTGAGGTTATGTACACGCGCGCCACGCACCTCGATAGCCCGCGGGCTCATCTTCTGTTCCATCACCTTTATCACCCTACTCATGCCATAAAATGCGATCTCGAATGTACGCGCCCAGCATGGGCACGGTAAACCGGACGAGGCCGTATCCGGCAGCCTCGATGACTCGCTCGCGAATCAAGCTTGCGCGATATTTACTCGCCCAGCTCTGGGTGCGATCGCAACGCTCAATGATATCCGCCATGCGCGTCGGCTTACCCTCGTCAGCAGCCATGGCCTCGATAAAGAGGCGTTGCGGACTGCGCAACCCGTAATACAGGGGCGCGTCGACCGCTTCATAGAACTCGGAGACGGCATCGGCGTAGCCAGCCTCGACATCGCACACTTCAATGACCTGCGAGTCACGCCGAACGGCAGACCGCCACATGTAATATCCCACCAGCTGAACCATATAGGGATGCCCCATGCTCTTGTGTGCCGCAAGGTCCGCCGTCCCCGCGTCAACGTAAAGACCAGCGTTTTTGACCGTCTGGATATATGAATCGCGCACCTCGGGCAAAGAAATCGCCCCCAGCGTACGCTGCTGGGCACGCCGCAAAAACGTTACGCTCGGCTCTTCGAGCAGATCGTCAACCATACTGGGTAAGCCGGCAAACACCAGCGCAAGACCACGCTGGTCGCTATCGGGCAAGCCCGTGGCATCCTGGTCTCCGAGCACCTGCTGATAGAGAACGGCAAGAGCCGCCAGTTCCTCGATAGACGCCGATTGTGCCTCGTCAATCGCAAACAGTATGCCCTTGCCTGGACCGAGCCTCTTGAGGCGCTCGTTGACCAGCCCTCGCAACGTCTCGCCCTTTGCTCGCGCCGCCTCGACCGACATCCGACCAAACGACGGACCGAACTCCATTGACGTCACAACGGGTTTATTCGAGCGAAGCGCATCGGCCAAGCGGTCGCATAAGCCAAGCGACGCGGAATCGGAGACAACCGCCCATCCGCGCTCGCTGGCTAGACGTTGCAGCTCCCGCAGGAGAACCGTCTTGCCGCAGCCGCGATTTCCCGTAATGAGCATGAGCCTGCCCGGCGCTCCGGCGCCGTTATCGAGCCCTTCCTCGAAATCTTCGATGACCGACTCTCGACCGATGAGTATCGGAGGCCGCTTGCCTGCCGTTGGCTTAAAGGGATTTGGATTCATGTCGGCCTCCTCGGATTGGCAAACCCTGATAATAGTTATACCAACTTATACCGAGTTATACCAATAGCATGTGACAAAGGAGCTGTCCCTTTGTCACATGTGGCCGAAAAACTCGGCGTCTGCTGCTCGCCAGGGGCGAAAGGTGGCGGGATCGATCTTTACGTGCGCCGCGGCGGGTACGTCGCACCACTTGACGGTGTAGCCAGCGCCGCGAGAGCAAAAGACCGAGTCAGGCGTGTTGGGCAGATCGGCCTCGGGCTCGTAGGCGGCCGCCTCGATGACGCGCTCGGCATCATGGCAAGCCGCATAACCGGCGAACTCCAGGTACAGATGACCGCGACCGCTCGTGTAGGCAGCCACCTCCAGCGCGTAATCCTGCACCTCGGATGCCGGCACGCGACCCACAAGCTTTGCCCGATCGCCCGCCATCGCCGGCGGCTCGTACTCAGCGCCCATGCGCGTGGCGTCTGAGAGCGCCCGGCCCACGCACTCCCCCGGCACCTCGAGTTCAAAGTGGTACCACGGCTCCAGCAGCACGTCTGCGCCAGCCTCGCGCGCCTGCATCAAACCCTGGCGAATCGCGCGATACGTGGCCTGGCGAAAATCGCCGCCCTCGGTGTGTTTGGCATGCGCGCGGCCGCCCGTGAGCGTAATGCGCACATCGGTGATGGGCGAGCCGGTCAGCACGCCCAGGTGATCGCGCTCCATGGCGTTGGTGAGTGCCAAACGCTGCCAGTTAAGATCGAGCTCGTCGGTCGAGGTCACGGTGCCAAACTGCACGCCCGAACCCGCTGGCAACGGCTCCAGGCGCAGATGCACCTCGGCATAGTGGCGCAGTGGCTCAAAGTGGCCCACGCCCTCGACCGGCTGCGAAATAGTCTCCTTATAGAGAATGCCGCCAGGCTCAAACGCAATCGAAAGGCCAAAGCGATCTGCCAACACCCGCTGCACGACCTCGAGTTGCACAGCACCCATCAACTGCAAATGAATCTGCTCAAGATGAGTATTCCAGCTTACGCCGAGCATAGGATCTTCGTCCGCCAACTCAGTCAGCGCCTTGAACACCGCATGGACATCGTGTTCGCCCGGAAGCACCGTATAGGTGAGGACCGGAGCGATGACGGGCGCATCGCCCGCGGGCTCCGCGCCCAGGGCGTCCCCTGGGCGAACGTGCGCAAGACCCGTCACGGCGCAAATACCGCCAGCAGCAACTTCTTGGGCAAGCTCATACTTCTCGCCGTTATAGATGCGTACTTGATCGACCTTTTGCTCCCATGCCTCGGCACCGGAACGTCCGTCAATCATCTGTTTGGCATGCAGCGTGCCGCCGGTCACTTTAACCCAAGCCAAGCGCTCGCCACGATCCCCGCGGCTGACACGATAGACGCGCGCGGCAAACTCCGGGAGCCACGCCTGCTCACGCATCAGCGCACATATGCCATCCAGCAGCTCGTCAACGCCTTGGTCTTTGAGCGCCGAGCCGGCAAAGCAGGGAAAGAGCTTGCGCTCGGCAACCATGCGCGACAGCGTTGCGACAGAAAGCTCACCCACTTCAAGAAACTCCTCGAGCGCCGCTTCGTCCAACGCAGCAGCGTCCTCCTGAACGGCGCCGCCCGCCAGCAGTTCGTTGGCATCCAGGCAGCCCTCGGAAAGACGCTGCCCAAGCTGTGCCAGCAAAACATCGCGGCCGGGATTCTCCAAATCGATTTTGTTGATATAGATGAACGTCGGAATGTCATAGCGCGCAAGCAGGCGCCACAGGGTTTCGGTGTGTCCCTGCACGCCATCGTTGGCACCCACAACCAAAATCGCGTAGTCGAGTGCGCGCAGCGTGCGCTCCGCCTCGGCTGAAAAATCGACATGCCCCGGCGCATCCACGAGCATGACATGGGTATCGCCGTGATCGAGCACGGCCTGCGACGAGAAGATCGTGATACCGCGCTCGCGCTCGATCGCGTTAGTGTCCAGATGTGAATCGCCATCGTCCACGCGTCCGCGCTTGCGAATGCGGCCCGCGTTGAACAACATGGCCTCGGCCAGCGTGGTCTTGCCGGCATCGACATGTGCCAAGATTCCAACGACCGCTTGCTTCGACATGGCTCTCCTCTTATTGCAAGCCCATCGCACGCGGCAACGGGCACCCTCGTTCCACACTGGATGATACAATTTACGGGCCGGCGGGCGAAGCGGGCCCTATCCCCCGACCGAGCTCATCGCCCTGCGTTGCCGCGCGGCGATTTTCGTAGGTTCGCGCCTTGCGAAAGCCGGCACCTCCCCTTTTTGTCTGCCCGGGTTCATCTGGGGCAGTAACAACGCGAGCCTCACAACAGCGAGGAGTCACCATGAAGGCATTGCTCAACGAGTTCAAGGAATTCATTAATCGCGGCAACGTGATAGACATGGCCGTCGGCGTGATTATCGGCGGCGCATTCACTGCCATCGTGACCTCGCTTACCGATAACATCATTAACCCGCTTATCTCCGTGATTGCCGGCGGCAGCGCCACCGAGATCTCGGGGCTGGTGGTGCCGGGCACCAATATCGACTTTGGCGCGTTTATCGGCGCGTGCATCAACTTTTTGATTGTGGCGGCGATCGTCTTTGCCATCGTCAAGGCATTCAACAAGGCGCAGGAGATTGGCGACAGGCTCGCCGGTACCACCGCCGAGGAAGCCGCGCCGGCACCCGTCTGTCCTTATTGCCTGGAAGAGGTGCACGACGGCGCGACCAAGTGTTGCCACTGCGGAAGCGAGCTGCCCAAGGAATAGTCGCGTAGGCGCAGCACTTTCAACCACACGGCAAGCACCCCAGACGCTGCAATCAACTATATTTGGCCCCGTTTGGGGCCATTTTTCGTTCGAATGAATTGTTGCCGTGAGGCCCGGCTTTTACGCCTCGCGCAGCCAGTCGAACGCAACACGCGGCGTGCCGTCCGACACATGGATAATGCCGACACGCTCGAATCCCGCCTTGATGCTCGCGCCCTGCATGGGCAGATTGTCCTGATGCGTGTCGATGCGCAGGTGATCGGCACGCTCTTTGGCAAAGGCAAACATCGCAGCCGCGATACCGTGCACGGTGCCGTCGGATGCCACACGGTGCAGCACGGCGTACGGAGTGTCGCTGCGCCATTGACCGTCCTCAATGACGTCATAGCACTCGTCCGGACCCGGTAAAAAGGCAAACGTCGCCACCACGCGACCGTCGACTTCGCACACATAACTGCCACCAGCGGCAATATCGGCAGCCAGTTGCTCGGCCGAAGGCGTGCCCTCGGGCCACTGCGTGGCGTTGCCATGCGCGCGCATAAAGGCGCGGGCCACGTCATAGATAGCCATGACGGCGGGAGTGTCGGTATCGAGGGTTTTTCTGATCATCACGCGGCGACCTCACGTTTATTGGTATCACTTTGATTGAGCAATGATACCAACGTTTTGAGAAGGGCGCGAAGCAGATGGGAAGCAAAAAGCGAGCCGCCTGGTCAAAGGCCAAAAGCGAGTTTTTAGGCGCTGCCACCGGCGGCGATATGAGCGACCTGTTTGCACGCGAGGACGAGCGCCGCGACGCCCTGGACGCCGAGCGCGATGAAGCCTGGCGCTACAAGTCGTGCGAGCGCAAAAACCGTTACGACACGCGTGCCGAGGCCGAGGCAGTTATGGCCGACTGCGAAAACCGCGGACGCCGCGGGCTGGCCTGCTACAAATGCGAATACTGCGGCGGATGGCACCTGACGTCGCACCCTTGGAAATAGGCGCCGCTTCGGCACGGCACTGACGGAGCGCCAGCTATCGCGCGCAAGCTACGGGTGCGGCGGCACCAAAACATCGTAGCGAACGGCCTTGCCCGCAAGTTGATAGCTCGGCTTAACGCCGGCAAGCAGCGGCCCCTTCACCGGTCGCTTGATAACCACCTTGCGCGGATGCACCGCAAGCGCAGCTTCGACCAGCGTCTCCTCATCGGCGCACGGCTGTTCCAGATGGTGCAAGAGTTGGAACTTCTTTTTAACCGCCGCGCTCTTGGTGCGCCCGGGAAACATGGGGTCCAGATACACCACGTCGGGAGCGGCAAGCTCGCCCTGCCCGATCAGCTCAGCTGTATGGCGAAGGCCGGCAATGCTGTCCTCGCCCGCATGTAAGCGCATACGCGACACGGCAACCGCAAGCGCCGGATCATCTGCCGCGCGATCCAAGGCATCCTTGAGGAGTGCCGCGATCACGCAATCCTGCTCATACAGATCGACGGTAAAGCCCGCGGCCGCCAGCAGCAGCGAATCCTCGCCAAAGCCTGCCGTAGCGTCAATCGCCCATGGTCGCTCGATGCCCTTTGTGCGCGCAGCCTTCACCAACAGCTCTTGCTGCAGACGGCCCTGCTTGAGTCGCGGCAGCATGCGGCCAAAATCGGCACGCAGCTCCATCGTGCCGTCGGTGAGCGTGAGGCCCTCGGACTTCCCGGTCAGCTCAAGCCCCGCGGCCCGAGCAACAGAAAAGGGATCGACGACACCCATGGGTACTCCTTAACAAGCAAAACGAATACGTGAGCGCCGTTCATGCCAGCACCCAACCGTCCGCTATTGTCCCACATGCGACATGGCCCACAGCATCCCAATGCAAAGCACCGCCATCAATCCCGTGCACACGGCAGCGATCACAGAATCACCCATGCGCCTTCCCAACGACCGCGGCTCACGCACTTGCCCTGCTCCGTACATCATGACTCCTCCTTGAGACCAGCTCCTTGTTACGGCCTCATCATCGCAGCGCCGCACATGGGCTGCCATCGATTTGGCTTACGTCCAGCTTTCCTTTTTGAAAGGTTGGGGTAGGCTGCGCGGGGTCAAAGCGCTTTCAGGCGCATGCATCGCCGCGTTGAACTACAATGTGCTTCACCATATGTGCAGCACATGGGGTACGTCAGATTGACGTACTCGTATCGAAAGGACCAGCCATGAGTTCCGCTCGCAAGACTCTCAAAATCCTTGCCCTCGTCTACTTTGTTTTGGGCATCGCCAGCCTCGTCATCGCCGGCGTCGGCATCGCGACCGGCAACCTCGATTCCACGTACGGGTCGAACGCCATGCTCGCCGCGGTCGTGCTGGTCGCCAAGGGCCTCATCGATCTCGCCGCGGGCGTTGCGGGCATCAAGGGCGCCAACAAGCCTTCGCAGGTGGATGGTGCGTTTAAGCTCGGCATCGTTGCCGCAATCGCCACGATTGCGCAGGCCGCGCTCACGCTTCCCGCGCTCGGCGGCAGCTCCGTCAATATCGTCGCCTTTGTCATCGTGGTCTACGACCTGTTCTTTGTTCAGCAGGCACACGCCGTTAAGGCCGAGAACAAGGACCGCCTGTAAGCGCTCGCTTCTCATAACCTCTGCAGCCAAGCAACTAAAAAGGGCCGATCGCGCATCTCCGCGGTCGGCCCTTTACGTTTGCCCAGACAAAACCTACCAAAACAAACCTGTCCCTTTTTGGCAGGTTGTTAGCTGTGGCGGTACTCGGCGATGATGAAGTCGATGTCGGTTTGAAGGGTGTCCAAGTTTGCCAGGCGCTCTTTATCGGCAGGGCGCGTGCGGTAGTAGTACGGCGTCATCTGGAACACCGCCTCGATGTCGGCCTGGGTTTGGAGCGTAATGTTCGCAGACACCCGCCGCGTTCCGACCAACTCGAGCTCGGTGGTCTTCGGCAGCTTCTCATCGTTAAGGTACGGCGTGTCGTAGAGTACCTCCTTGAGCCCAAACAGATGACGGGCACCCGGCACCACGGTGTAGAGCGAGCCCTCTGGCGCCAGCACGCGAGAAAACTCACGCTCGTTAAAGGGAGCAAAGAGCTCGGTCACCATATCGAAGGTGCCATCGGCCACGGGGATGTCCTTCATGTTGGCCACGAAATAGGTCGCATCGCCGCGCTTGGCGGCAAGGCGCACCATCTCTTTGCTCAGGTCAAAGCCGTAAGCATCCACGCCCGGCACCGCACCCATGGCGCTGGTGTAATAGCCCTCGCCACAGCAAATATCGAGCAACGTCATGGGGCAGTTCGTAGACACGGCACGTCCAGACACCCGCTCGCGCACCAGCTCGACCATCGCATCGCGCAACGGCGCATAGTAACCGCGGTTCAGAAAGTCGCGACGGCTGCGTGCCTGCGACTTGGGATCGCCCATGGAGTCGCCGCTCTTGGACGAGCGCAGGAGATATAGATAGCCCTCGCGCGCACGGTCAAACCGGTGCCCACCCGCGCATGCAGCACCGCGTTCGTCATCCACCAGCGGCTCATGGCAAACGGGACACAACAACATGGCAACTCCTTAGCGCGAACAACACAACGCCCACCATTGTCGCACGCCTTCCCCGCCTAGTCATTGGGGACGTTCTTGAATGAGTAATCGTTTTAGAACGTCCCCAATGACTAGTCGATTAGGAGTATCATCGTCTGCGCAAATAAGCACAAAAGAGCATGTTAGAGATTGAGAGCGTATGGCTGACACCGTATCTAAGCACATTGACATGACCACCGGATCGCTGTGGCGCAATGTTCCCCTGTTCGCCTTCCCCGTGGCCGCCACGAGCATCTTGGAGCAGCTGTCGAACCTCATCGCCACGGTCATTATCGGTAACTTCTCGGGTGACCAGGGAACCCTCGCCATGGCGGCGGTCGGCTCCAATGTTCCGCTTACCAGTCTTATGCTCAACTTGTTTATTGGCATGTCGCTTGGCTCTAACGTGGTCATCGCCAACGCTATCGGCCGCAACGATCAGAACATGGTCAAACGCGCCGTCCATACCTCGATTTTAATGGCGCTCGTGGGCTTTGTCGTCATTGCGCTGGGCGAGATCTTTGCCGAGCCCATGCTCGCCGCGCTCAATGTTCCCGCCGAAACCATGCCGCTCGCTTCGCTCTACCTGCGCGTCTTTTTGCTCAGCATGCCCTCGATCTTGCTCTACAACTTTGAGGCCGCGATCTTCCGCTCCGTCGGCATCACCCGCATGCCGCTGCAGGCACTTGCCGTGTCCACCGTCCTCAACATTGGCCTGGATCTCATCTTTGTCCCCATACTCCACTGGGGCGTCGCGGGCGTCGCCATCGCCACCGCTATCGCCTACACTGTCAGCGCCGCCACGCTCTTTATCCGCCTGCTCAAGACCGACTCCGTCGTCCGCGTCACCCCGCGCGACCTGGCTATCGACCCCGTCGCCCTCAAGCGCATCGTCAAGATCGGCCTGCCCGCCGGCATCCAGAGCGCCGTCTTTGCCGTCGCCAACATCATCATCCAGTCTGCTATCAACAGCCTGGGCACCGAGGTCATGGCGGCATCGAGCGCCGCTATGAGCTTGGAGTACGTATGCTACAACCTGCTCAACAGCTTTAGCCAGGCTTGCACCACCTTTGTGGGACAAAACCACGGTGCCCGCCAGATCGACCGCTGCACCAAAACGCTCAAGGTCTGCCTGGTCGAAGGCGGTATCGTTGCACTCACCACGATCATCGTTATTGTCGGCCTGGGACGCGAGATCTTGTCGCTGTTCAACAGCGATCCCAACATCGTCTCGATCGGCTATATCCGCGTGTGTTCGATCTTCCCGGCGTACGCCTTTAGCATGTTCTACGAAAACATGTCCGGCTACCTGCGCGGCTTTGGTATCTCGCTCACGCCCGCCCTCATCACCATGATCTGCGTCTGCGGCATCCGCTTCTATTGGGTGTTCTGCGTGTTCCCGCACTTCCGCACCTTTGCGAACATCATGATGGTCTACCCCATCAGCCTGGGCACCACGGCGTTCTTTATGGTCGTGGCGGTACTACTTTGCCACCCGGCACGCACCTATCGCGCCACCCAAGCCAAAGCGACAGCCCGCTAAACACCGCACTCAAAGCCACGCCAGTCATTAATTGACAATATGCGAGCTCATATAGTCGATAAAGCGCCTCGTGGCGATGGGCATGGTATCCCAGCTGCGCCAGGCTGCCACTACGTCACGCGAGGGAGCGTGCACGATGGGCCGCACGCGAATATCGGCTCGCATGCCCTCCACAGTACGACGGTAGAGCATGCTCACGCCTAGGCCCTCTTCCACCATCGCCATGATGGTGTAGTCGTCGGTCACCTCACTCGTCACGTGCGGCGACAGGCCATGCGCCGCGAATGCATCGAGCACCAGGCTCTGTTCGCCCTCATCCAGAAGCACAAACGGATCGGAAGCCAGGTCGGCGAGCGTCACCTTTTCCTTTGCAGCCAGCGGATGCGCGGCCGGCAGCAATGCCACCAACTCGTCGTGATAGACCACGCGCTTCTCGAGCCCCGCGGTAAACCCGCGTGCCGTAAAGCAAAAATCGACCACGCCATCGTGCACCCACTGGGCGTTGCGCGTGTAATCGCCCTGCTTGAGGGTAAAGTGCACGCCCGGGTGCAGGGCTCCAAAGTCGCGAATCACGCGCGGCAACACGGTTCGGCTCACGTTGGTAAACGTCGCAATGCGAATATCGGTCGACGAAAGCCCCAGCAGCTCCTGGCGCTTGCCCTCAAGCTCAGCCTCGGCAGTTACGATCTGTCGCAGATACGGCAGATACTGCTTGCCATCGCGCGTAAGCGACACACCCCGCTTACCGCGCTCGATAAGCGTGGTACCCAGCTCACGCTCGAGCGCCCTGACGGCCTGGCTCACCGCACTTTGCGTATAGCCCAGCTCGTCCGCCGCACGTTTCAGACTGCCGCAATCGACCACCATACAAACAATCTGATACCGCGATGCCATCGTGCCTCCCCGTCGATGTAGCCGTAAAACGTTTTGCCAGGGCTTTTTCTGTCAACATTAGTATTTCTTAATCATACTGAAGATACATTCGCTTTACTACATTAACATCTGGGAGCAGAATCCTTTTTGCGAAACCGTTCTGTAACAAAAGGAGTCCCATGGATCGCAAAAAAGCAATCGCGCTCTCATTTTCCGTTCCCGTCGCATGGGGCTTTTCGTATCCCCTCATGAAGATCGGCATGGACAGCATGAACGCCACGAGCATCGTTGCGCTGCGCTGCATCATCGCCTTTGCAGCTTGCCTTGTGCTCTTTCACAAGCACGCGCTGCGCATCAACCGTGACCTGATGGTTCGCGCCGCCATCATCGGCGCCATCATGGCAACCGAGCTCACCTGCATGTGCCTGGGCTCCAGCCTCACCTCCGCCTCCACCGCTGGCTTTTTGCAGAGCCTGACGGTCGTGATCGTGCCGTTTGCCAACGCCGCCCTGCTGCGTCGCGCCCCCGAGCGCAAGGTACTCATCGGCACCGCCATCGTCACCTGCGGTATGCTGCTGCTCTCGGGTGCCGACTTTACCAGCCTGAATCCCGGCGCGATCATCATGTTGCTCTCAGCCTTTATCTATGCCAGCCACATTATCGTAGCCAAGCGCTTTGTCGAAGAAGTCGACCCACTGGCCTTGGGTGTTTGGCAGCTGGGCTTTGGCGGCCTGTTCTCGGGCATCGCCGCGTGCACCTTTGGCGGCTTCACGCTTCCCAGCACGCCCAACGAAATCGTCGTGGTCGTCGCGCTCGCACTCATCTGCTCTGCCTACGGCTTTATCACCCAGACGCTCGTGCAGCCCCACGTGCCCGCCGAGACCACCGGCTTTGCCTTCTCGCTGGAGCCGGTCTGCTCCGCCGTCTTCTCGTTCTTCCTGGTCGGCGAGGTCCTGAGCCCCATCGCCTTCTTTGGCGCCGCCCTCATCCTCACCGGCGTGATGGTGGCAACCGTCGAGCTCCCGCGCCTTCGCTCGCAAGGACACGCTCACATGGCAGGAGCGCCCGAGCGCGTCTCGTAGACCCCACTCTTCATGCAGCCGCGGCATAAAGGCAACCGGTGCGCCTTTACAATAGATGCCAACAGAGCATCTGCCGTAAAGGAGCCCCATGGACACCGCAACTCGCGACCGCAACATAGCAACTTGGTTGGGCGATGCGCCGCAGCCGGTACGTGACACAACGAACCAGCTGCTCGAGCGCATCGCCCTTTTACGTGCCGAGCAAACCATCTACCCGGCACAAGACGACATCCTCAATGCCCTCGCCTATACGCCGGCCAACCAGGTCAAGGTTGTCATCTTGGGTCAAGACCCCTATCACGGACCCAACCAGGCCATGGGGCTGTCGTTCTCGGTCCCCGCGTCGCAAACCAAGTTGCCGCCGAGCCTGCGCAACATCTATAAGGAACTCAACGCCGATCTGGGTTGTCCCATTCCCGCCACGGGAGACCTAACCCCATGGGCACAACAGGGCGTCCTGCTCCTCAACACGACGCTCACCGTGCGCGAGCATGCCGCCAACTCGCACGCCAAGCTGGGCTGGAGCACCCTGACCGATTACGTCATCGAGCGCTGCTGTCAGCTGCCCCAGCCGGTCGTCTTTTTGGCATGGGGTCGCTTTGCCCAGCAGATGGTCGAAGGCAAGCTCGCCGCGACCGGCGCGGGAAAGGCAACCGGCAAGTTCTGTCTGGCCTCTACGCACCCCTCGCCGCTTTCGGCAAACCGTGCCACGGCAGAACTCCCCGCTTTTATGGGGTCGTGCCCCTTCTCCGCTGCCAATCGGCTACTCGAACAGCACGGCTCGACCCCCGTCAACTGGACTTGCCTCGGCTAAAAATCGATACATCAAAAATGCGCCCGACGGCTTTCCATCGGGCGCGTTTCCTATTCGGGCCAAATAAATTGTGTGCGGCCGGCCTCGCCGCCATCGATCAGCAGGCTCTGCCCGGTCATAAACCGGTTGGTCACGCCCACAAAGTAGATCCACTCGGCGATCTCTTGGGCGGTGGCCCAGCGTTTAAGCGGCGTGAGCTCCATAATCTGGTTCCACAGGTGCTCGTCTTCCATCACGCAACGGTTGAGCGGCGTGATAACGCCGCCCGGGTCCACACTGTTGGCGATGGCCTGCGGCGCCAGGCGGTTTGCAAGGTTCTTGGTGTAGGCGATAACACCGCCCTTGCTGGCAGCATAGGCGGGAAACTCCGATCCCGTATGCCCACTCGCCGACCCCACATTGACCACGGATTTGATAGCCGGCGTCGGCTTGGCGGCAAGCCCCTCCCCCACAAAGGCGTAGCGCTCGGTCACGTTGATGGTGCCACACAGGTTAGCGGCGATATCGTCGGCCGAATCCTGCGTACCGGCAACGTTCACAATCACCTGGGGTTCAAGGCCGCCTGGAAACGAGTCCGGCTCGCGGACGTCAACAATCAGATGGCGGTAGCACTCGTGTTCGATTGCCGCTGGCAGCAGATCAAAGCCCACGACCTCGTGGCCCTCGTCCAAAAAGCGCTGCACGCATGCGGCTCCGATACCGCCCGAAGCGCCCGTGATCAAAACCCGCATACTTGCTCCTTAGGCGGTTGCGTGACGCTCGAGGTACTCGGCGCCCACGTTCTCGCGCTCCCAGCCACGCACGACCTTGTAGCCCACGGGGCTCAGGAAGACCTCGCACAGCAGCTCGGCAACAGCGCCGGTCAGCGAGCACATAAGGACCTGCACCCAGGTCCAACCAAAGAACGTGTGGCTCACCACAATGGCAAAGACCAGGTTGTCGATAAACTGGCCAACACCCGTGGACACATAGGAGCGGAAGGCAAAGCTCGCAAAGTTATTCTTCTTGAGCATACGGCCGAGCGACTGGTTGAGCGTGGAGTTAACCACGGCAGAAACGAGCATTGCCAACGAAGAGCCCAGCACCACGTACCAGGTGCCGCCGATGGTGGCGTTAAGGGCGGTGTTGACCTCGATCATACCCGTGTCGTAGTAGGCGCCCCACATGCCAGGCGTGAGCGAGCATGCCCAAAAGCACAGGCTCACGGCCAGGTTGACCAGCAGCGCGAGGATAGAGATTTTGATGGATGCCTTGGCGCCAAAGCGCTTACAGATCATGTCCTGGCACAAAAACGAAACCCAGCTCACCACAAAGCCGCAATCGAGTGCCAGATACGGCAGGCTGATGAGCTCTTTGTTGGCCAGCAGGTTCATCATGATGACGCTCACGAAAAACAGCGAAACCGTTGCCGCGGGAATGCTCCGCAACAGGACCTTGTAGTCCTCCATGACCTTCTTGATCATTATGTACTCCTTTGGTTTTAGGTTTAACGAGCAGGATATCGGACCCGAACTGCTCGGACGTCACGGTCTTGAGACGACGGTGGGTATGATAGCCGCTCACACGGCATCAGGCAAGTAAATGGCGCGGCAGCCCCGCAGGGCCACCGCGCCGATGCGTTAAAAGGCCACGTTGCCAAACTCCGACAGGATAAGGTCGGGGTTGTGGTCAGTTGCCCAATCCACGTTCCACGGGCTCGTGAACAGCAGCAGCTTACCGCCGCGCATGTCCTCGACGCGCAGGGTGTCGCGCGTGAGCGAAAGGCCCGGGATATCGATGGTGTCGGGGTCGTTCTGAATCCAGCGGATGTCCGTATAGGGCAGCGGCTGGCGACGAACCTCAACACGGTACTCGGCCTTGAGGCGGCGCTCGAGCACCTCAAACTGCAGTACGCCGACCACGCCCACGATGACGCTCTCCATGCCGGCGCCCAGCTCGCGGAAGATCTGGATGGCACCCTCCTGGGCAAGCTCCTCCATACCCTTGACGAACTGCTTGCGCTTGAGCGTGTCGACCTGCGTAATGCGGGCGAACATCTCGGGGGCAAACGTCGGGATCTGCGGATACTGCACATGGCGCTTGCCAGAGCACACGGTGTCACCGATGCTAAAGATACCCGGATCGAACAGGCCCACGATATCGCCCGCGTATGCCTCGTCCACGATGGCGCGGTCATCGGCCATCATCGACGTGCCCGTGGCAAGCTTGAGCTTGCGGTTGCCCTGCACGTGGAAGGCGTCCATGCCACGCTCGAACTTGCCCGAGCAAATGCGCACAAAGGCGATGCGGTCGCGGTGGTTCTTGTCCATATTGGCCTGGATCTTAAACACAAAGCCGCTAAAGTCATCGCGGCAGGGATCGACCGGTTCGCTGGTGAGCGTATCGGTATAGGCGCGCGGCGTCGGGGCCAGACGCAGGAACTCCTTAAGGAAGGGCTCCACGCCAAAGTTGGTGAGCGCCGAGCCAAAGAACGCCGGGCTCAGCTTGCCGCAGGCCACGGCATCCAAGTCGAGCTCATCGCCGGCGCCATCGAGCAGCTCGATGTCGTCCATCAGGTTCTTATGGTTCTCCTCGCCAATAAGCTCGTCCATGGCGGGATCGCCCAACTCGGCCTCGACCTCGGCGACCTTCTTGGTGGCGTTGGCGTGACCGTCGCCCTCAAAGGCAATGACGCGACGGGTCTGACGGTCGAACACGCCGCGGAAGTTGCGGCCGCTGCCGATCGGCCAGTTCATGGGATACGTATTGATTCCCAGGACATTCTCGATCTCTTCCATGAGCTCAAACGGATCGCGAGCCTCGTGGTCGAGCTTGTTCACAAAGGTGAAGATGGGAATGTGGCGCAGCGTACAGACCTTAAAGAGCTTTTTGGTCTGGGCCTCGACGCCCTTAGCGCCGTCGATGACCATGACTGCGGCGTCGGCGGCCATAAGGGTACGGTAGGTATCCTCCGAGAAGTCCTGGTGGCCGGGGGTATCGAGGATGTTGACGCAGGCGCCGTTGTAGGTGAACTGCAGCACCGAGGAGGTAACGGAGATACCGCGCTCCTTCTCGATGTCCATCCAGTCCGAGACGGCATGCTTGGCCGAGCTCTTGCCCTTAACCGAGCCGGCAGTCTGGATGCTGCCGGTATAGAGCAGCAGCTTCTCGGTAAGCGTGGTCTTACCGGCGTCCGGGTGGCTGATGATCGCGAATGTGCGGCGCGACGAGATTTCATCCGACAGGCTTGCCATGCGGATCCTTTCTTGCATTGAGTGCATTACGTCGTTGTAACCGCATTATTGTAGCCGCGAAACCTCGCTCTAGAGCGCCTATCAGGACAAATTCATCAGTTGGGGCCTGGGTAGCCGGCCCAATCAGCATTTGCCTCTTGCATAACTGTGCATAGTGTATATATACTGTGCTTACCGGTTATATACACGTGTAGCCCATCAGCTAAGGAGCCGCTGTGGACATCATCCTATCCAATTCGAGCGATAAGCCCATCTACGAGCAGATAACCTCGCAGGTCAAAGCTCAGATTTTATCGGGCACGCTCGCTGCGGGCGCCAAACTCCCCAGCATCCGTGCACTCGCGAGCGATCTTGGCGTGAGCGTCATCACCACCAAGCGCGCCTACGCCGACCTGGAGCAGCTCGGGTTTATCTGCACCGTGCAGGGCAAGGGCTGTTTTGTCGCCGAGGGCAACCAGGAGCTTTTGCGCGAAAACCAGCTCTGCCATATCGAAGAGCTACTTGCGAAAGCGGCGAGCCAAGCCGAAACCCTGGGCGTCACGCGCGACAAACTGCACGAGATGCTCGACCTGGTGGCCCCCGAAACCATGCAGTAGCCATCTGCAAGAAAGGCTATACCATGCAAAACTTGCTAGAACTCAAAGGCATCTCACGCACTGTAAGCGACCGCTTTTCGCTGCGCGACGTCACGCTTGCCGTGGAGCCCGGCCAGATCGTCGGCTTTGTTGGTGCCAATGGTGCCGGCAAAACAACGACGATTCGCGCCGCGCTCGGGCTTATCAAGCTCGATGCCGGCGAGGTGCACCTGTTTGGGCAGCGCTGTGGCGCCGACGCGCCCGATGAGACACAGCGCTGCCTGCGCTCCCGCGTCGGTCTCGTCCTGGACACATGCCCCTTCCCTTCAACGCTCAAGGCGGGCCAGATCGAGGCACTCGTAGGCCCGGCGTACCCCACCTGGAGCCACGACACCTTCGCCAGCCTCATCGACCGATTTGGCTTGGATCCCAAGGCAAAGGTCAAGGACCTCTCCCGCGGCATGGGCATGAAGCTGCAGCTTGCCTGCGCGCTCAGCCACCAGGCCAAGCTGCTCGTTTTGGACGAAGCCACCGCGGGCCTCGATCCCATGGCACGCGAGGAGCTGCTCGATGAGCTGCTCGCCTTTGTTTCCGACGGCCTGCACAGCGTGCTGCTCTCGAGCCATATTACGTCCGACCTCGATCGCGCCGCCGACCGCGTCATCTGCATCGATAACGGCTCGATTATTTTTGACCTGCCGCGCGAGGACATTACTGACCGCGCCGGCATCGCCCACTGTACCCAAGCACAGGCCGCCGAGCTTATGGCTTGCGTCGAAGGCGCCCGTGCCGTCCACCACGCCTATAGCGTGGACGTGCTCGTGCCCAACCGTCGCGAAACGCTCGAAGCCTTTCCCGAGATTCCCTGCGATCGGGCAACCATTGATGACTATCTGCGCCTCATGCTGAAAGGGGCTTCGAAATGAAACGCGCCTTTATGTCCGAGCTCGCCATCGTTCGCACGCTCACCCCGAGCATCGCGGGCGTCGGCCTGTTCATCTTCGTCGTGCTAACCCTTGCCAACGCGTCGGATGGCGATTCCGGCATGAGCGCCGGCGCCTGCGCGGTCAGCGCCATGTCGCCCATCATGGTCATGAGCTCGCTGGCCGGCTTCGACAATCAAAACGGATGGGAGCGCTATCGGGCAACGCTGCCTCTCACGCGCAAAGACATTATTTGCGCACGCTACCTGTGCATCGTTGTCTTCTCGGCCATCATGGCCTGCGCCGCCGTGCTTTTGAACATCATCGCCCTTCCGTTCTTCAACAGCGCGGGCGTGGCCTCGACAGGACAAACCATCTTTGAGATCGCAATTGCCTCGGCAGCATCGATGCTCATCTCCCTCATGATGGTGTTCTTGGCACAGCCGCTGTTCTTCCGATTTGGACACATGGAGGCACTGCGCCTATCCGTTGGCCTGTTTGCCCTACTCGGATGCCTTACCATGGCAGCGCTGAGCTCCTCCAACCCCATCAGCAACTGGCTTATGTCGATTGCCGGGGCGAATCCCGATCCTGCCGTCCTTGGCTGTCTGTGTGCAGGAATTGCCGTACTGGCGCTCGCACTATGTGTAATCAGCTGCGCTGTCAGCACCAAGGTTTATCGAGCACGCGATCTGTAATCGACGGCTAAAAAAGCTTAGGTGGTACCCCGCTTATTTTTTCAATGTAACGAGGCGGCATAGCGTCACCACCGCCCTTCACAGCAGGCCGTCTAGTTCTTGGCAACCAAAAAGACACCGTCAGCATATCGAAGGTGAATACTTTTCCGAGAAGTGAACGAGTAAAAACAGTGCCCTGTAGCATCGACATTTTTAAGGACTCAATTCCTGCGGTTTTTGTCTAAGAATCCTGCAGTTTTGTTCGTAAAAAGTGTGTATGTTCCAGGGGTCCAGATTTACTCGTTCACTTCGCGGAAAACCATTCACCTTCGATTCGAGCCTTAACCAAATGCCCTCTCGAACTATGGCCCCTGTCTCACCACAGCGATACCAAAGCTTCATGGCGGGGCGGTATCATCGGACGAGCGCCGTAAATCTGGCGCGGTCGTTCTTTGGGGAGGCATTTCACCCGTGTCGTGGGTCGCAGCAGCATTTGTGTCGGCTTTCTTTGCCGGCGTCACATCTGTCCTGGCCAAATGCGGCATCAAGCAGACCGACTCCGATGTCGCGACGGCCATTCGCACCTGCGTGGTGCTCGTTTTCGCCTGGGCAATGGCGGGCATTTCTGGATCCATTGGAACCATCGGCAGCATCGAACCCAGATCTTGGCTCTTTCTCGTCCTCTCGGGACTCGCTACCGGCGCTTCGTGGATCTGTTACTTTAAGGCGCTGGGCATCGGAGACGTCAATAAGGTCGTACCGGTCGACAAGATGAGCACCGTACTCGCCGCACTGATCGCCATCGTGCTTTTTGGCGAGACGAGCAACCTTGCGGTTAAGCTCGTGGGAACCGCTGTCATCACCCTCGGCACGTTTTTAATGATCGAGAAGAAGCAGTCTGCCGGACCCGAGCAGCAGCAAGACCGGACCTGGCTCGCTTACGCCCTCGGCGCTGCCGTGTTCGCGGCGCTCACGTCCATCCTTGCCAAGGTTGGCATCGAAGGCGTCGAGTCAAACCTGGCCACGGCAATCCGCACCTGCGTGGTACTGGTTATGGCATGGGCGATCGTGGCAGCCAAGGGAAAACTGGATCAGGTCGCGCACGCTGACCGGCGCGAACTCACATTTCTCGCAACATCGGGCATCGCGACCGGAGCATCGTGGCTGCTCTATTACTACGCCATCGCCACAGGCCAGGTGAGCGTCGTGGTGCAGATCGACAAACTATCGATTGTCGTATCAGTACTATTTGCGCGCCTGACATTCAACGAAAAACTCTCACGACACAGCGTCATCGGTCTCGCCCTCATCGTACTGGGCACCGCCGCGCTCGCAGTTTGGAAGTAGCGCGGCCAGCAGCCGCTACATCCTCACACCTGGCTTGGGATGCCTGTACTGACCGTGGGATGCCGTGCGCTTACCGTGCGAGATGGCAAATTTGGGACAACAATGCAGGCAACGAAGGCAGGCTGCGCACTCCGGCTTTGTCCAGACGGGAAGGCCGTCGCGCATCTCAATCGCCGCCATGGGGCAGCGCTTGGCACACAGGCCGCAGCCGATGCAGCGATCGGCATCGACGGCAAACTTGCTCGTCTGTTGCATGCGCGGCAGCCCAATTGCGTGATACGCGCACGATGCAAACAGAGGCACGCGATGGCGCATCATGTTGCCCGTGCGGCGTGCCCGCACCGCCTCGATCACGGCATCAATCTGCGCCTCGGCAGCTCTATTGATACCCTCAACCTTTTGAGGGTCAGACAGGTCGAAAACAGGCGTCCAGGTATCGGGCATCTTGACGCTCATCGCCGCATCTAACTCGAGCCCACGCTCGTGTAGCAGATCGCGGGCGAACTTGGCCGATTGCCCGGTCGTCGAACCATATGTCGAGACATAGAACGTATAGGGGCGCTCGCCGCCCTTTGTGCCGGCAGCAACCGATAGGTCGACAGTCTTCAAAAACTCGATCATTGGCGTCGGCAAGCCCCAGGCGTATACCGGGGCGACAAACCCCAGCCGACAGGGGCCTTCCATCACAGCAAGGTGAAGGATCTCGGCATCAAAGCGCTCAATCGACATAACTTTGTCGCTTGTCGCCGCTGCAATGCGACGCGCCACATGCTCGCTGTTCCCTGTCGCGCTAAAGTACAGGATCATCTCGTACCCCTGGAATTGACTCGTGAAAAACCGCGCTACTTGCGCAGCGGCTTGGGCAGCGGAATGCCGGCGGCGATAACGGCAGCGATGATCATGCAGACGATACCCTTGAGTGGGAAGCACATGAGCAGCAGGCCCACGACCATGACCGGCTGGCGCATGACCGCACCCATCGTCGATGCCGTGCAGACGGCGACGCAAAAGACCGGATCTGCGCCGGTGAGGATGGCAAGGCCGTAGCCCAGGCTCACACCCGAGAAGATAACCGGGAAGAAGTGGCCGCCACGCCAACCAAGGTTGATGAGGGCGGGCGTCAGCATGGCCTTAACAAGACCGGTCGCGATAAGCACGCCAGCGGGAATGGTCAGGTAGGTTTCCATGAGCACGTCGGCCTGGGTCTCGCCGGCAAACATGGTGTAGGGCAGGACCGTGCCGCAGATGGCGAGCGCCAGACCGGCCAGCATGGCTTTGACGACAGGGCGCGCCCCTATTGCATGGGCAAGCGCTTCGCTCGCATGCTCAGAGACAAAGAACAGCCAACCGCATACGGTGCCGACCAGCGCCAGCGGAATGAGCCAAACAAGTTCCAGGTTGCCTACCTCGGCAGCCTCGAACCTGGGCATGCCCATGCCACCGCCCACAAGCTGGCCAAGCAGCAGGTAGGTGCCCAGACCGCCGGCAATCGCAATGCCGTAGACCACCATCTTTTGCGCCTTGGGCAGCTTGATGGTGATCTCGCCGGACATGGACTCATCGTCGGCGTCTTCGCCCTGGCCGTCAGTACTTCCGGCAAGCGGCGCCACAAAGCCAAAGACGGGCGCGGTAAAGAGTGCCGTCAGGGCAGCCTGGGTGCCCAGCAGCGTGAGCTCCCTAAACTCGGCGCCAAAGCGACGCATGCGATCGCCGACCCAGCTGCACAGACCCGCGATGGCGCCGGTCAGGCCGGCCTCCGGTCCAATGCTGCCGCCAAACAGCAGCGGCAGCAATGCCGCGAGCGAAAGCTTGCCCAGATTGTCGTACGGGTAGCGCCCGTCTTGCTTAACCTTAGCCATCACCTGGTTGAGGTCATCGGTCTTGGTGCCTGTCATCTTTTCGTACAGACCGATTAACAGGCCGCCCAGCAGGCAGACAAAAAACGGGTACGGCAGAAAGCCAAACGGGCCGCTGGCAAGCTCGGGCGAAGCGACGCCCAGCGCGTGCGGAATCTCGGTCCATAGATAGTCGATACCGTGCTCCATCGCAAAAAAGAACAGCCAGACTGCGGCACCCGCGAGTGCACCGGTCACGGCAACGCTGACCAAAAACAGCGCTCGGTTCGTGGGTTTGGCAAGGTTATCCATCGGGTCCTCCCGCGGTCAAAGTCGACATAGATACGTTTTATTGTAGAGCGAGCGTTGCCCGAACGAGCCAACCACCTGCGCCGCAAACGGCACCATTGGGAGCCATAGTGGGGCAGGCTCAAGACTTATCCGTTGATAATCGAGGCAATCTCGCGCAAATCGTCGGCAAAGTAGATGCCGTGCTGGCGCCTCGGGCTCGAAAGCCCCTTATCAATCATGTGCCCGAGCAACGCCTTGAGGTCGTTGTAGTAACCGTCCAGGTTATACAGGATGCACGGAGAGCTCAGGTGCCCCAACGACACCGCGGACATAACCTCGGCAATCTCCTCGAGCGTGCCCGTGCCGCCCGGAAATGCGATGAACGCATCGCCGAGCTCGATCATCTTGGCTTTGCGCTCGGCCATGTCGCTCGTCACGATAAGGTCGTCGATTCCGTCGTGTTGAAACTCTGCCTCGATAAAAAAGCTCGGCTCCACACCCGTCACATGTCCGCCTGCCTCGAGTACGCTATCGGCGAGCGCGCCCATCAGTCCCGATTTGGACCCGCCGTATACGAGCGCGTGTCCGTTGGCGCCAATCCAATTGCCCAGCTCCTGCACTGCGGGCAGAAACGCCGGGTCGTTGCCGACGCTCGCGCCCAGGTAGACGGTGATGTTCATATGCAATCCCCCTCGTCGTGACGCGCGGCACCCGTTCTATCGTTGCCGGCGACGGTATTCGCGCACGCGGCGCGACAAATCGGCGAGCTCATCGCGGTCGAGTTCTTCCAAATGCTCAAGATCGTCCATAAAGCGCGCCATGGTGTCCTTTTGGCGCATCTTGATAAGCGTATTGCAGTAGTTCACCGCCACGCCCGTAAGCATGGCGATATAGAAGATACTGATGACGCTTAGGATAACGGTAATGCCGCGGGCAACCGGCGTTTCAGCGGGGATATCGCCAAAGCCAATCGTCGAGACCGTCTCAAAGCTAAACCAGAGACCATCGCCAAACGTGAGGGTCGTGGGCTCGGACAGCCAGACAGCCGTCGAGCAAAGCAGATAGAAAATAAGAAACAGGCCCGTAATGCGTGCAAAGCCAGCCTGTCGCAGCACATCGGCAAGCGTCCTGAGCTTTTTCATCGCGACCCCTTCCACGGACAACCAATCACGTTCGCTCGGTATTGTCCCACGCCTCCCCAGCAAACGGAACTAGTCATTGGGGACGTTCTTAAATGACCAGTCAAACAAGAACGTCCCCAATGACTAGTCGTTTAAGAACGTCCCCGATGACTGCCGGGCGGGAGCGTTTAGCGGTACAGCTGCCGACTGGGCAGGCTGAGCTGGTATCCTTATGCGGTAATGTCTCGATTCGTTAGGATTGCATGTGAGAGCTTCCGCTGTCCTTCGTTCAGTTATATATCGCACCCTGGCCGTCGCGCTTGCCGCGCTTGCCGTGCTGAATTCCATCGCGCCTGTCCAGGCTTTTGCCGATGACTCTAGTCAGCAGGTCAAAACGGTCCGCGTTGGTTGGCTCGTCAACAACGAGGGCTTCCAGGACGGCACCCCCGGCGAGCGTCTCTCGGGATGGGGTTACGAGTACCTCCAGACCCTCTCGTACTACACACCCGGCTGGCAGTACGAATACGTCTCCGGCACCTTCACCGAGCTTATGGAGAAGCTCGAAGCCGGCGAGATTGACCTCATGCCAAACATCTCCTACTCCGAAGAACGCGCCCAAAAACTGCTCTTCTCATCGAACCCCGAGGGCACCGAGCGCTACTACATCTATGCCAGGCCCGAGCGCGACGATCTGGCCAAGGGTGACCCCCGAGCGCTCCAAGGCCTTACCATCGGCTGCAACCCCGGCGTTATGCAAACCTTCGTTGGCCAGCAATGGCTCGCCAACGAAGGAATCGCCTGCACATACAAGGAGTATGACGGAAACTCCGTTCTCTTTGATGCGCTGGCAAACGGCGAGGTCGATGCCGTCATCATGAACGACACGACCTCGTCGCCCAGTGCCTCCCCCATGTTCTACATTGGGTCGAGCGACTACTATTTTGCCGTCCCCAAAAGCCGCCCCGACCTGATGGACGACATCAATGCCGCCATGACAGCAATCGCCCGCGTCAACCCACGCTATAACGACGAAGTCAAATCTCACTACTCGGCCCAAAACAGCGGTTCATCATCGCTCAACGGCCCCGAATGTTCCTGGCTCAAAGCAAACAACAACACCATCACGCTCGGCTACATTACGGGCAAACTCCCCTACTGCAACGAAGACGAAGACGGCAAAATGGAAGGCTCGCTCGCATCGCTTGCGACGACGCTACACGATAAATTTGGCATTACGGTCAAAACCGTCGCCTTTGATAGCTACAAGATGATGTCAAAGGCCCTGTCAGAGGGAAGCATAGACGTTGCGCTGCCGGCATACCGAGATTACTGGTTTGCCGAGCAATCAGGCGTTGTGCAGTCGGTATCGTTGGGGACCATGTCCCTCACCGCCATCCACACCGGCAGTAACCTGAAAAAAGACCTTCAGAACATCGCCTGTACCAAATCATCGTTTGTCAACCGAAATGCACTTGAAAGTCTATTCCCCACAGCGACCGTAACCGAATACCAATCCGACGATGAAGCGTTCGACGCCCTCAGGAAGGGAACGGCGCGCTGCATCGTCGCTCCCAGTTCACGCGTAAAAACCATCGGTGACCGTTATGATCTCGAGGACTGCGAGACGGTCGAGCTCCCTGACACCTGTGACCTCGCGTGCTTGATGTCGCGCGGCAAGCCCGAACTGCTGGGAATCATCAACAAGGGCATCATCAATGCCGGAGAATCGCTCTCCGCAAGTAATTACTCCTCCACGTCGTACACGGCCCAGGAATCCAACACGCTTCAATTCCTTTATCGCAACCGCACCGCCATTGCAGCTACCCTCATCGGTATGTTGTCGGTCGGCATCGTCCTGCTCATCTGGGCGCTCGTGCGCGCTCGAACCGAGCGCAAAAAAGCCGATGCTGCCAACGCCGCTAAGACGGCATTCCTCACGCGCATGAGCCACGACATCCGTACGCCGCTCAACGGTATCCTGGGCCTTATCGAAATTGAAGAATTGAAGGAAGGCGATATGCAAGTCGCCCGCGAGAGCCGTGCCAAGGCGCGCGTTGCCGCCAATCACCTGCTGTCACTGATTAACGACATCCTCGAGATGGGCAGGATCGAGGAGTGCAAAGTGACGCTCGAGCACGAATCATTCAACCTTAAAGAGCTGTGCGACAATGCGCTCGTACTGTGCAAGCTCCGCGCATCGGACCGCGGCATAACCATGCTCGACACCAGCGAGCCCTACGCTGTCGACCAATATATGATCGGCAGCCCCACCCATATTCGGCAGATCCTTGTCAACCTGCTCGACAACAGCATCAAGTACAACAAGCACGGAGGCACCGTCACGTTCTCATCGACCATCAAACCGGTCGACGACGAGCACGCCGTGTTTTGCTTTAGCGTCTCGGATACCGGCATTGGTATGACGCCCGAGTTTTTGACGCACATTTACGAGCCGTTTGCCCAGGAAGGCGACGATGCGCGCAGCAAGTTCCAAGGAACCGGCATTGGCATGTCTATCGTCAAATCGCTCATCGATATGATGGGCGGCACGATTGAGATTTCGAGTGAGGTTGGCGCGGGAAGCACGTTCAACGTCCAGATACCGCTCGATATCGACAAGAACCCTCAGGCAAAAGAACGTGCGTCCAAGCAGACATACAGTTGCTCGCTTGCCGGCATGAACGTCCTTTTGGCAGAAGACAACGAGCTCAATGCCGAAATTGCCCAGGCTCTACTCGAAAGCGAAGGCATCGTCGTAACGCGCGCCGCCGACGGCAACAAAGCAGTCGACCTATACGTTAGTCGTCCCGCCGGCAGCTTCGATGCGATCCTGATGGACATCATGATGCCGGGCATGGATGGCTACGAGGCAACCCGCGCGATTCGTCTGAGCGAAAAGGCCGATGCAGCCGACATCCCCATCATCGCGCTCACTGCCAACGCCTTCAACGAGGACGCCAAGGCGGCACACGATGCCGGTATGAACGCCCATCTGCCCAAACCGCTCGACTTTAACAAGCTCAAAAACATACTCGCCCGCATCAAGAAATACGGATCCGTTTCGCTATAGTTTGTGCTCAACCACCATGCACAGCCAGAAAGGAAGCCAACGATGTTTAGGCCCTTACGTCGAAAGAAACGCGCCATCACTGACGAGGAAGCGCGCGAGTTGCTCGCCACCTGTAAGCGCGGCGTCTTTGCCGTCAACGGCGATGATGGCTACCCCTATGCCATTCCCGTCAACTACTTCTTTGACGCCGAGCACGACAAGATTTATTTCCATGGCGCCAAGGCCGGCCACAAGGTCGATTCGCTCAGGCGTGACGATAAAGTCTGCTTTACCGTTTACGGCAACGAGTGGTACAAGGACGGCGACTGGGCTCCTTACGTCATGAGCACTGTGGTCTTTGGCCGTTGCCGCCTGGTAGATGAAGCGCCTGCGTTTATCGAGGACAAAGTCCGCCAGCTCGCGCTTAAGTACTACCCTTCTGCCGAAGAAGTCGAGGAAGAAATCGCCAAAGACATCAAGGGCGTCCAACTCTACGAGATTTCAATTGAGCATCTTTGCGGCAAGCAGATTCAGGAAAAGTAGCGAATGCGAAAAACGCGCTCGCTACCCTCTGCGCCCCATGCGCCCACGCATTTTGACGGCGTGGGCGCATGGGGCAGCACTCGAATCGAGCGCCCCCCTATACCCCAAAAACGTAGCGGTCCAGGCGCTCACACGCCTCCTTTACCCGCGAAAGGGGCAGTGCCAGATTCACGCGAATGTGGCAGGGCCCGTGGAACGGGCGGCCGTCCTGATACCCCACGCCCACACGAGCGCCCTCGTCGAGCAGCCACTGAATATCGCGGCCATGCTCGCGGCACCACTCGGTGCAGTCCAGAAACACCATGTAGGTGCCCTGCGGACGCGAATAGGACACGCCCGCAAAATGCTTGTCCACGTAATTGCAGAAGTAGTCGACGTTGCCCTCGATGACCTCATTGAGCTCATCAACCCACTCGTAGCCTTGCGGCTGGTAGGCACCGATAAGCGCGTGCATCGAAAGGACGTTCATCTCGTTGTAGTGGGTCTTGTTGGACACGGCGCACACGCGGTCGCGCAGCGTCTCGTTATAGATGATGTGGTAGCTGCCGACCAGGCCCGCCAGGTTAAACGTCTTGCTGGGCGCGTAGAGGGCAACCGTGCGCATGTGGGCGTCCTCGCTCACCGACTGCGTCGGGATATGCTTGTGACCCGACAGGATGATATCGGACCAAATCTCATCCGAGATCACCACGCAATCGTGCTGACGATAGATGTCCATGGCGCGCTCGATCTCGTCGCGCCCCCATACGCGGCCGCAGGGATTGTGCGGCGAGCAGAACACCGCGGCATGGATGTGGTTTTGGGCGAGCTTTCGCTCCATGTCCTCAAAGTCCATGCGCCACACGCCCCGATCGTCGAGCTTAAGCGGGCTGTGGACAATGCGATAGCCCGCGGCTTCGATAGACTTGGTAAAGCCGATGTAGGTGGGACTGTGGACCAGTACCGCATCGCCCGGCTGGACATATGCGCGCAGCGTCGACACGACACCGCCCAGCACGCCGTTTTCGTAGCCGATATGCTCCGGCGCCAAGCCCTCAACGCCGTTGCGACGGCTTTGCCATTCGATGATGCGGTCGAAGTACTCGTCACGCGGATTGAAATAGCCAAACATGGGATGCTGGGCGCGCTGAATGATGTGTTCCTGAACCGTGGGCACCGTGGCAAAATTCATATCCGCCACCCACATGGGGATGCGGTCGAAGCCCTCGTCGGGTGCGTTCGGAGCCATGTCGGGAATTTCTCCCCAGGAGTCAACGGCGATGGCGTCCATACCGTGGCGGTCGATAAGCGAGGTAAAGTCGTATTTCATGCTGAGCTCCCGTGCAAAGCGGATTGTTTCGGTAGGCGTTATTGTCCACCAGCGTGGGCGGTTTTGGAGCGGAGTTTGGCGCTTAATTTGACGGGTGCGGACGAATGGCTGGTTAGTCTCGCGCGTCGTTGATGGCGGTTATCGTCAACCTGGTTCCGTCGACCGTAAACGATATGTCAAGCCCAGCGTAAGCCAAATGGTAAACGCGGTTTGGCTCGTGTTTGCTGCCCGCACGGCGCGGATCTTGGCGGAGCACCTCGATCAAGCCGGGGAGCTTTGTGTCCGGGACCATGTCCCGCAGCGCTTGCGGGAGCTCGACATCGAGCTCTTGCCATGGCGCGTCCTCAATCCAGCCGCCCGTCGCATCCGGGTGACAGTCCGCAAACGGAATGTAAGGCTTAATGTCGTAGATGGGCGTACCGTCGCGCAGGTCGGCCCCCAGCACATGGATGATGGGACCATCGTCGGTGAGCTCGACACGATCAAGCTTGACGCAGGTGAGCCCGATGGGATTAGGGCGAAACGGACTGCGCGTGGCAAACACGCCCACGCGTTCGGCTCCACCCAGACGCGGTGGGCGCACGGTTTTCGACCATTTTGCGTTGGTGCCGGACCTGTCCTGCGTTTTGGCATCGGCGGCTATGTCCTTAGCCGTGCCGCCGGGCGTTCCGTTTTCGAAGCACCATAGCAGCCATAGGTGAGAGAAGGAGTCCAGACCCTCAACTGCAGCGTTGGAGGCAAATTCCGGCTCAAAGACGATGCGTCCCTGCAGATGGGGCGCCAAAAAGCTGTTGCGTGGGATGCCGAACTTCTGCGGCAGGTCGGTATGTATGTGTGCAATAGGTTCCATGCCGGTCATTGTACGGCATGGAGGCGTGGGGTGTTGCGCGCAATTCTTCGCCGCGGTCCCCGTCGTGCAACCCCTTGATTATCAACTTCATCCGAACACTTCCCACATTCATCCGCACATGTGCGGATGAATGTGGGAACCCGATACCCTGAGGGCCGGACCGGCCGGCCCCGGAAGA